>JAAUYG010101496.1_pt1 | contig 11961 bp, 4 predicted proteins | sample 7278091 | NCBI WGS metagenome assembly JAAUYG01 (sample SAMN14350201, study PRJNA611818) | marine sediment metagenome | isolation source: surface marine sediment (0.6m) | place: French Polynesia: Moorea | collected 2018-08 | reverse complement strand
GACTGAGGGGACATAATAGACAGCTCTGTACAAATTTCTCCATAACTGAGAAAAGACAGTTATTCTGGTTAAACAGAATAACCAGTAACTGGAACAGTCTAGCACAGACGGCTGTGAATTGTACAACTGTTCGGATTTTTAAAAAAAGTGTGCAATCCATGAATTTTATTGGTAGGGGGAGTGTATATTGTTTTTAGTAACCTGTACCCCCCTGATACTGATGTATGTCTTATATGTTGCTATGAAAATAAATATATAAAAAAAAGCTATTCTATGGAAACTGATTACGTAGAAGACTGCTTTTCAGAAGATAGATAATTTATTTTTCATCTTATATATATATATACACATATACTTCTGCTTTTATGCAAATACGTATGAAAATGACGGTGATCCAGAAAAGCCCAGGGGCTATCAAGACCAGTTTAGACCAGTTTATCACAATACCGTATTTATTCCCTTAAGCCCACAATGCCTTTAGAAAACTTTTAAGTTATGAAAAGAAAACAGTTTCCAAGTGAATGTTCCTTTGCAGTTTAATTTAACCCGGCTGAATGCATATACATGTACATTGTATAGAAATCGCAATGTGTGTTTATTCAAGCATGTTCACTAATAACATGAGTACGGTATATAAATCTCCATGCCTAACATTAAATACATTCACAACTTACAGATGAGAGGTACTCATCTGCTTCAAATAGCTGTATGTATGCTTTCCTGTGATGTCTGGACTTGGCTGAAAGTTGTGCCATATTTTCCTTGCAGGTTGCGAAAACTTTTACAGAAAGCGCAGACAGAAGAGCTAGCCAAGGAAGATTTGATCAAGAATCTACAATACGCAGCAGCAGTATTGGAAACAGTGTACATAGATGAAACTAGGTAGGCCGTGCAAAGTTTAGCAAACCTCGACCAGTTTTTCATTTTCTGCACCATACATCTTTATTTTGTTTCAATTTTCAGTGACTATTTTTATTAACAGTTTACTTTTCTTTATTTTATTTTCAATTCGTTTTTTATTTTCAGTTTCAGTTCACAATTCTAAACCTCTTTTACTTTATTTTACAGCATGCCTTATAAAATAAAGTACATTGAATGTAATGTTCTACTTTGCATGATAATTTCTTAAAGACTATTTCATAATACACGTATTAGCATTTGCTAATATAAAATCTTGTTTGTATTTTCTTTCTTTTTTTTTTTTTTTTTTGAATATTTTTTTGTGCAATCAGTCTGTATTTTAAGCTGTATCAGTAATTATCTTGCCGTTATTTTGTTAGTTTGTGTTTATAAGTATCCACACACAAAAATACTAGTTCCTGGCTGAAAAAAAAAAGTGTGCCAAAAAGGACATTACCTGGGAACATGTTTTATGTACAGTATGGGACTTTACATTAATCATCTGAAACGCAATGGCCCATGGTCCTCTTGGGAAATAGCCTAGCTGTTAAGAATCTTATTGCCAATGGCTTCCATTGTTGCATATGAGGATGAGAAAATCACTCTCTGCTGGCATACCATTTGCTTGTTAGAAAATAAATAATAGAAAATAAATAAGAACAAGACCCATAGTTCTTGAATTCAAGACGTCAGTCCTTGTGTACTGTGGTATGCATGAAATACTGTTACTAACTGCTGTCACGCTTCAGAAAGCTAAATTTCTTATCTTCTATTGTAATTTGATTGGGAATAGTTTTTGAATCAGGTCTTTTTAAGCAGTCTTGAAATTTTGATTGTTATGTGACCTATATATGCCATGTCAGAGTCAGTATGTGATCACATGTATATATATAGCTTTTCACCTAAGAAAATCTGTTGTAAATGCACTTGTTTTTTCTTGGGCACTCAGCACCGTGTATATTTTTGTGCGTGTTGTGTCTACATATTGTCTCTGTTTGACCCCCGATTATGCCGGTCTTAGGTCGGACCCCCTCAGTCTGTCGGATAGCGCATTTGACGAGCTTAGCCGGGATGAAGGCGAGGTGGATCGGTCCCCGGCAGACCCATCTCAGCATTCACCACACAAATCCAAGTTTCACAGACGAAGGTCTTGCGTAACAAACAATTTGAATTTCACGTTAATCTGTTTTACCCACTGCCACGATTACCTTGTTCGATAGTTCCTATTCCCCTCTCTCCTCTGTATCATTGTTTAGAGTAGGTCAGCTCCTCTTGCCTGCTATTCCATTACACCAGCTGTTAAACCATATCCACCACCTCAAACCTGCACAGGAGGTCTCAAAAAATGTGTACCGATAGTCTTTCAAGTTTTGACTTAAGTCACATTGTAGATTGCATTACAGCCAATCACATTGTGGACCTAAGCCAATACTTTAGACTGAAAGATTATTTTTGAGAACTCGATCTGGATTGCTCTAAAATCTCATGTAGACCTACAGTTAGTTACTAATCAGTAGTGGTTGGTGTTAGAGCATTTTATATAACGTTTGCCTTGGTTTGGAATTATACATTTCCACATGCACGGTGTATTGTGTGAACTTTAATTTCAGCAATGGCCGGAAACATTTCAAAACTATTGGGCCAGCATTTTTTTTTTAATTTAGTTTTGAGACAATTTCCAACCAACACTTGCCGACAGAGGAGGGAATAAAAATGAAATTAAAATACCGGTAGACCTTTTCCATTTTATTTTTTTTATGGAAAAGCACGAGTGGATGACTCGGCGTCAGAGGAAAAAGAAAGTACATAAGTTGATGTGTTCAACAACAAAATAAGCGATTACTTAAAAGGTATTTTTTATCCTTATATTATAGGTCCTACCGTCCTAGCAACATATCAGATTATATAAAAACTCATGATTACATGCCCTGTAACTTGTGTTAATGGGCACATCAGTGATGCTTTGTAAGTTTTTTATTTATTTGGTAACTGACAAAAATTGGACCTATAAACAGTAAAAAAATGCTGGTCAGATTTCATATAGTGCATTATTCAGATAAGATATTCCTGCCAACACTTGAAGTACCGGCATATAGCAGTTGGTCAGAGAAAATTCTGTCTATATGTATATATGTACATGTGTATAAAAATGTATATACCGGTAAACATAATATGTTAAATGGGGCCAGGCTGTTACCCATAGTCTTAAGTTGCTAAGACATTCGCTTCGGGTGCAGGAAGCTATAGGGTTTGGTCGCTGATCCCTGCTCACTAGTGGTGGGAATCAGCTACAGTTTTATAATTTTGATGTCAATTCACTATCGATTGATTATGGATTAAAAATTTGAAGAAATTTTTAAGCAAAGACTTTTGAAAGTAATGAAATAGCACACCAGGGACTGACCTAAATATGACAGAAACTTGACAGAAAAGTCTGAGCCATCACATGTATCCTCATTTTAAACCATTTTCCATTTTTGTAAGCTGAGTAGCAGAAAGTAGAGCTGTAATATATGTTGTAACCACTGCATAAAGCACCAAATTTTTTTTTTTCAAAAGCTTCCCTAATCGCTAGTAAGACTCGGGCTGTTTCCTGTTCGGTGTACAATCATCATAAGTCAAATGTCATGTAAAACATGAATTAATTAGTAACATGAAGCTCAAAATAATCCACTTTGCAGCCATATTTTGGCTGCTTCTTTAGCGCGTGTAGAGTCCGGAGTCTTGAGTTTTCTTATTTTCACACATGTTTCAACCTGTGCAGAATCAGACAATTTCGTATTTGAACACACTCTGTAGCTCCGCTGAGTAACGATTTTGAAAAGATCATTTGTATTAGATATTTATTTTTCCTTACTATCTCGCGCAAATAATTATTGGTGGAGAAAGACATTTGCGAAGGAAGTAAATTATGTTCATTTCCAGTGGATGTCGACATATTTGTTGTGCTTCACACTCGAAAATATTTACAAATACAGTAGAGGTTCAAGGGACAATTCGGCACAAAGCAACACTTTTTTTTGTAATTTAAAAAGTGTGCTCTGATTAAAAGACGCATTGTTTAACGTTAACATTAATTGCGTCTTTCAATCAGAGCACACTTTTTAAATGTACATAGGAACATTACTTTGTGACTTTTGATTAATTAAAAATGTCAGTTAGAATCTGGTTGAAAAACCACCAGTTTCGTTAGGTGGTTACCGTCTGCCATGGCAAACCAGAAGAGGTACTGTGGAGCAGTCTATAGGTGTGCTACAGCAGCAAACCTCTTGTACGATACCAGCATTTTACACACATCTTCATCATAATGCGCTCATTCAGCTAGGCATGCTTATGGCTGCGTCTTGCAGCAGATAATCAAGCAGTGCATTATGTCTGTGGTAACTTCAAGCAAACTGGGACAGAGTTACTTCATTCATAGCGCACCCTTATACAACATAATGCATGCACATATGCATGTATGGCTCATGGCATTCTATTGCAAAGCAGTTTATTACATTGCTAATCAATCATCACCTTTAATCAGTGCATGGAGTGGACCTTCAATTGGTAAATTTCAAAGAATATATTGTTTTTCACCTTCTGTGAATTCCTAGGTATCAGTACAGCTGTCTGGCAGCTAACTTTCCTGGAAAAGATAGCTGTTCCTAACGCAGCTAGAAAAAAAAAAAAAACCTCTATAAGAAAAACTGTTGTTTTTCAACATAAACTGTTTGGGGATGTCAGTAAGACCGATCGAGTTATTTGCTTGAGTCCTTTAGGCTATTATTGAAAACTTAATTACAGGGTACTGATAAATAAACTGAAAAGAGAAATACTACTTACCGAGAAGTTACAGTCTAATAGAACTTGTCCCAAATTTATTCTGGAATCCCTCCACCTTCATCAGCTTGGGTGACAGATGGCTACTAGTGCCTGTTAGTACACCAGTCAGATGAGGACAGCTGTGATGTCCAGGCACATGTCCTTGTTCGGTGTCACCTACTTTATTTATTTATTATTTATTTATTGATTTATTTTTGCTGGATTGACTTTATTTTTGCCTCTGATTACTGGATTATCGCTTTTTATCCAAAAAGTTTGGGACAAATCGCATAAAGCCCTGAATCTGTAGTAATTTTCTGTTCTAGTGTTATGCATCCTCCGAGTCCATATATATTCACCCTCAAAGTAAATAAGAATAGGTACCTATGTACTGCAGAATACTAGCTGATTTAGTACGGGGGAAGCTTTCGTTATGACTAATTGGAACTTAAATTAGACACAATTAAGATTCAAGGACAGCTAGCCTTTGCGGAAATTTTCCTAACACCAGTATACAGGACCGTGGCTGTTCATATCTGCCTAATCCGATTAGCAACATGTATACCACACACAGTGGTCCAGTAACTGTTTGTCCCACTTGTAAGCCAGGAATCAGTTCTGCACACAAAGGACCTCAAACAGATCATTTCAAACATCAAAATACACAGCATAGCTGGTTTGATCGTGATAGTGGTATGGTCAAGTTTTTTGTTGTTGTTGTTTTTGTTTTTTTTTTTTTTTTTTTGGGGGGGGGACATGTTTTTTTAGTATAAATGTCCTGCAGTACCAGTAAGAAACTGAAAATCTGTCATGTGTCTTTGCTCTAATCCCCCGGGGAGACCCAACCCTCGGCCTCTGTCACACCGCAGGGATTCCGGTTGGAAGAAAAACACTCTTTGATTTCACGATAATCTCTGGCATAAATCCATCACCATGGTTACCTTATGGTAACCATGACACTGGTAGGATGAGCTCATCAAGTTGAAGCCCTCAATGTTCGATATGGTGATTCAATGGTTAGGAAATGGCTTTGACCTTTGGTGGATCCAAGACAATTGGGAACGGGAGTCCAGGGGATTGGCCACTGGCCGCCGCCATCACCCCTGTCACTTAGCACTGCAAGCTGCATCATAAACCCCACCCCAGTTAGCTTGGCCAGGGTTTACTGTGATGCCCATGTGTATGGTTGTGTGTACATGGCGGAACTAAATATGTCAACTATATCTCTCATATCTGTATTTTGACTTTGTTTTTAGTGGAAATGGCACATTTGATCCAGGGAGAAATTTATTCCATTTTCAAAAAGTCACCTTTGAGTGACAGTACCTACACATACTTTGTACGTATGGGTGAGGAGCATTGGCTTAATTGTAAATGAGCAAAAATGGAAAAACTATCAAATAGTGGTAGTTTACTGTATATTTATGTATTGGCAATTGCCACTACTGGTAATAAGACCTATGTGAGAAGCATAATTTGGTGACCTTATAAGGTCAAATTTGCAATCACAATATAACGGTTCAGGTCACAAAAAGGAGTTAATGTGCATTATGTCATTGGGTACCAATACAATGTCATGTACTAGTAATATAGTGTCGAATTAAAATTACCATTACATTTGACCTTTAGAGACCTAGAAGACGAGTCACTTTATTTGTAGAGTGGCTGTAATTGCTAAGGGGTGCAATCTATATGCATTGTATTCATGCAGTAGGTGTTTATATATGGAAAGTCCTTAAAACTGCGTCATTAGGCTTAACCTTGAGTGTCTTTAGGACATTCAAAGGTCGCTATTTAAATAATGCCAACCGGTATCTCTTTAAACATTTTACAAAATAAATTAGGGTTAGTCCGTATATGTGCATTCTCTCTGCACTACTGCATAATTCTCCCATGTATTATGTCCATAGAACTTATCACTGTAGTCCAATAGGCCTGGTCACATGGAAATGTTTAGAAAGGATTCCTCAAATAAGATCAAAACCACCACCACCACTACCGCAGTCTGCCTCAGCATCATAGGTGGTGTAGCATCTAGCACTGCTGTCCTGCTGTGTTATTCTATATGTACATGTAATGAGAATTTTTTTCCTTTAATGGCGAAAAAGGCAAATAGTTCTCAAACAACAACAACCGCACCTAATTTGTGAACTAAAAAAATAAAAGGGCACTAAGCAATTGTGTCATCTTACATATGGAAGATTGAGACGGAAAGTGCCTCATTAGATTTGACCTTGAATAACAATTATGCAGTGAAACCTGTTTTGAAAGACCACCCCTTCTACCAGGAAAAAGACTGGTCTCCCAGGTGACAGGTTCTATTTTTGAACTGTAGGTCTTTGTGCCAGAAAATTCTGGTCTTTAAAGACAGGGGTCTCATGGGAGTCGTCTCACATCGGACCAGGTTTCACTTTACAGCGAATTCCTACTTGGCCATTTAGACTTGGGCTTTCAGCTTTGACCATGCTCATTGGTCATACAGTATACTGAATGGCGGTGCCGTTTAATGTGAACGGGCGACATTTCCACTCTACCAGGACACTTTCTCGTTGGAATTTCATTCCGGAAAATGTCCTTTGCATTGATCTGGATGCTTAGTTCGGTCAGGGGTGGCCCATAAAATTTGAAAGAAATCATTGGGGTCCAGTAGCCAGATTTCTAGACATGGGTGTAATATGGGACAATGGTGTATGCATAATGTGGGAAGGTTCAGACTCTAGCATGATGCTACCACAGTGGAAGCTACCACAGAAATAAGACTCATTGTATGACATGATGTTACACGTCACTGCTTATAACGTTTCAGAATTAAGACCATCTCAGAATTAAGACCACATTAGTCTCAACTGTAGGTGGACTTAATTCTGGGACTCGGATCACTCTAACCGTTGCACTGGTCCCTGCATACTAACGCTATTGATTCAGCTATGAAAATATGGTTATAAAATGGGGGTGTTTTTAAGACAGAGTACAAATGTATTTATAATGTGACACAGGAAAAGTTGTAAACGTGTTTAATTTATTGTAGGTGGTCATAAGAATAGAGGGATTGATGCACTGCTGTTGTTTATTTTCTGCTGTGCTATCAAGGTTATGGGACCTTGCTATGCACTAAAGATGTGAAAATGAAAGACAGAATGGAGGCAAATAAGGCCATGTCAAGATGGTCTTTTCTTGTGTAAAATATGACGTCAGGTAATGCACTTAAATGAAGCAACAGGTACCCCAGTATATGATCTAGCACTATCTCACTCAGGCTCATTCCATGATATGTTTCTGTTTTTTTGTTTTTTTTTGGCTCAGCATTGATTGTGTAGCAGTTCATCCACAGAAATATATATAATTGAACTCTTGTCAAAAATCCTTAATCACCGCAGTTCCGGAACGTAATAACTTAGCAACCCATGGAGCTGTGCAAATGTGGTCTAGAATTACAGGTGATCTTTTATATTGGAGGTAAATGATTGCTGACAATATAACAGTAGTGTTTAACATTAGTTTTGATTGCATGTGACCCGTCAAATTCATGATTTAGTAGTAGTAGTAGTAGTAGTAGTAGTAGTAGTGGTAGTAGTGGTATGAAAACGCAGTGCTTGTTCAGCAAAAGCAATAAAATGTACCATGTAATAACAGTGTTAAATATTCATTCCTCTGAATATTTAGCAAAAATATCTTGTGCCATGTTGAATGCTGCCTAGCTGTGAGCTCAAATGGTCAAAATCCCAAGGGTCCAATGTGAAATATTACTTCTGAAAATGTAAAGGGTTCTTTCAGAGTTTGAAAATATTGATCACCACCCAATAATGTGATGGAGATGTATTTGAAGCCATATATATCCTTCCAATTTCCCACCGAGGACCATTTCAATACAAGTTTGGGAGTGAGCAGCCACCAGAACAAATCCCCCGATTAGACCTCATGTATAAAGCCATAGAACGTTGGAGCTGTAAACTGGGGCTAGGAATGGTCCTTTCACCAGGTCTAGCAACCTTTTTTTTTTTTTTTTGAGGGCTATAATTCCCATTTTGTTATCATCAGAAAATGCATTCTCATTTGTGTGATTGGACTTTTTTGACAGGAGGAAAGGAGGGGGTATGGGGGTAAATCATACGTGTATAGAGAAAAGGATAGAAATGATTGATTCGTCTTCCAATGAATGGATCACTGTAGTGTGATACTCACCGACTCTCCCTCAACGTCCCATAAAAAAATTATGAATGACTCTGGCACTGATTTTGGTACATAACAAGCAAGGTTTATGCTTGACTGGGATGCTTTAATTCACGATTCTGTACATCAGACTACCAGGCTTTGTGCACAGCTGTGACGCTTTATGTTATGAAGTTGAACACTTCCAGTCATGTTAAAACTAAAGGAAAAAAAAAATTAGTTCTTATCATTACGTTGTGAATGCAGTGCCGTATTGATGTGTGTGTATAAACGTCACAACATTTTTGCATCATGTACAGTAATATATTGAACCAGCTTCTCCTGTGTCTCTTGAAATGGCATTTTATCAGCTACAGTACATGTACTTGTATGTTGTGTCTAATGTTACAAAAGGAAGGCCTCCGGACAATGAGTTGTATACTGGCTTGGCAGCCCATGATGGACTGAAGGATGTGTTAGTAGTGCACAGATATAAAACCTGTACCACCTTGGCTGTATCTGTCATTCTGCCTGCCCGGCTGCCCTGTTATTACTTGGCATTCAGGCCAATTCCCCCACAGTCCTCCCTCTATTTTAAGCCCAAACAATGCAGGAGACTCTAGAGTCATATGTGACCAGGTCTTGAAAAGAAAATTCCATGGTGTACGAAATGACAGTCCAGTCGGAATCGGTTTCATTGACCTGTAGGCCAAAGGTGGCTTAAATGACGGGATTAAACCGCAAGGCAAATACAGATAAAAATCGAAGGAACACTGTATAGCAGCATGTTACAACTAGCAATAAATGTGCGGGTGCTGCTAGTTCTGTGGACAGAAGGCCATTTTGTCAGGTACCCGGTACTTAATTTCTGTCACAAGAGGGGGATTTCCTTCAGATTTATCACAGGGAGAGACAATCTTAGCTTAGCAGAATATAACCCTCAGACATTAAGGATTCTTATAGAACACCTAGTTCCCAGCAGTGGCACTTTAAAAAGATCATTATATATTAACCATGTTGAGACATGCTAATTTCATGGTGGGACATGCTAATGTCATGGTAAGACGTGCTAATTTCATGGTAAGAATCGCCAAGAAGCTGGAAAAGTCAAAATTAAACTAAGTCTTTCATACACAAGTGTATAGTGTAAACTTCAAGTATCGGGTGCTTTTGGTGAGCTTTCCGTCTTCCACTAGACTTTTAATTAAGATATTTTTTCAAGAAGTGACCGAGAGTAAGTTTGGGCCTTGAAAATACTGTATGATCACTCTACATTTGTGTGATAGAGAATGAATGACCTTGAAAATACTGTATGATCACTCTACATTTGTGTGATAGAAAATGAATGAAGTTGAAAATACTGTACCATAACTCTACATTTTCTGATGAAACATTCTACACACAGAGTCAAATAATGGTGGAAAAAGTTCCCAAATTTTCGGCAGAATCTCTCTGCCTTCGTCAGGGGATGGTAAGAAATTATGTTTCCAGAGTCCAAAAACATTCACTCCCAAACTCTACATTTGTGTGATGGAGAGTGAATGACCTTGAAAATACTGTATCATCACTCTACATTTGTGTGATGGAGAATGAATGACCTTGAAAATACTGTTCATCACTCTACATTTGTGTGATAAAGAATGAATAAAGTTGAAAATACTGCATCATAACTCTACATTTGTGTGATGGAGAATGGTTGATTTTGAAAATACTGTGACCTTGAATTGTTTTAGGTTATTCGGAAGGACAGGCACTGCATTTGTGTTATGTTTTTGCATCATGTACATTAATGTTATACTTCGTGAGTAGGCACTGGTAGACTGGTTATGGTTTATATACTACTCACAATTTCCTAAGGTTCTTTAGCCAAATTGTGAGTAGTATGCATTAGAGCAGGAGCTGTCTTGAATGACCACCCAACTCGATTCTCAGGAAAATATTTAAGACATGTCGTATTTGGTGACGGGTTCGGTTAAATCGAAATATCCATTCTTCTGCCAGAAATTTGTGGTCTAGCTTTCACAACAGCCACTTTCGCATGCCATTGGTCTTTTAAGATACCGGTAGGTTTTACTGTATAGCTACTACTTATATAGCTCACATATGGAATAAGGATGAAAACCGAGTATTTCTTCTGTGTAAAAAGTGATATATAATATACCTTGACTAAATATGCAATGGTACCGCATGCAAGAACCAAGCATGTTTGTGGGCATGGCAACTGAGTCATTGTGCGGGGCAGGTGTGTTTTGCCCTGTAAGCTGCCTGCCCCACTGCCTCCCTATGTCGTTGGGTAACAGTGCCTGTCATGTCTGCTGCCCTGGACCTATCCATCTGGGGTTAAGATTGGCATGGACAATTCATTTTCATTACCTCACATGACTGGTCCTGCAGGGGCCAGCAGGGTAAAGTGGGATTAAGTACTTTGCCAAGGAAGGATAATACAGTCAGACTCAGGGATGCTGTTGTGGTTGAATCTGTGAAGAACGTTTCCTGTTTGACAGTCTCATTAGCCAAGTTTGATATTTTGTGAATTATGCAGTACTCATGTAGGCTATTGTAGTACAATTTGTTAGTACACGTTAGCATAATATAGCATAATGTACATAGCATAACAGCAAAGCATTCAAAAAGTGATCAGATCCAAAGAGAAACATTGATCACCTGGTAATACGATCTCAGAGGTTAATTTCCTGCTTGTATTAAACATAGAAAAGTTTATATAATACAGTGATACAAAAGCCATAGTTCTCAAAAGCAATTAAACATCTAAGCTTTGACGTAAGTTAGATCCTCGTCCAATATCTTTTCTCAGATTACTGACAATACAGTATCTTTTGTGACAGGGGATCTCTGACGAAGTAAATGTTATTTGAATGATCAAATGGCATATCAGATAAAGTTGTGCAAAAAAATAACAAACATTACAAATGATGCTTGCAAACAATACTAGCAAATAGTCAAATGAAGATATTTGTAATACCCCCATTTCACTGGTCGGCGCTTCCACTACGATGGCAAAATTGGTCCAGATCGCCGAGAAGCGCCATGGATCGCAGTACGAACGGGATACGAACGGCTTGAGCGTAGCAGAAGTGCCTCGAAGCG
>JAAUYG010045797.1_pt1 | contig 11966 bp, 10 predicted proteins | sample 7278091 | NCBI WGS metagenome assembly JAAUYG01 (sample SAMN14350201, study PRJNA611818) | marine sediment metagenome | isolation source: surface marine sediment (0.6m) | place: French Polynesia: Moorea | collected 2018-08 | reverse complement strand
TTATTAGTTAATTCATACCTCTACATTTGAAACCAGCTATTTGCCAAAGGTTCTTTTCTGCTCAACTTCAGTTTGTACATTTTACATTCCTATAACTACCACTTATTATATAAGTGCTTTGTGTACACAATGTATATACATATACCTCCATCACCCCAAAATAACAGGTGATTATACTTTCTTGTTTCTACGCTGTGCTCAGAAATATTCATGCCTAAATTTTCAAAGTGCTATCTTGTACATGTTGAATAAGGAATATGAGACCACCAATACTATGCAATATAAATATCCATGACTCCAGGTGCAGATGAAATACTTTACCTCATTGCCTTCAGGCACCAAATCCACTTGCTGTTCACAGGTGTCATTTTCTTCCTCTAACAGTAAATACAGTGTGTACTGAAGGATGTTGTTGCTGTCATTTTTAGGGGCTTGCCATGACACAAACAATGACCAGGGTGGAGGATTTTCCTCTAACTGCAGGTTTCTGACAGGGTTGGGCACTGGATATACAATGTAGTACAAACATGCTAAATGTATCATAAAGATCAATGTAACATAAATATATAATCACATGGTAATAAAATTTTGCACAGACTACCGGTTACATAACTAAATTACTCTTGCAATTATACTATAAATGTAACACAATGTATAACACATTGACTGAATCACAAAACACAGAGTGCTATAAATCACAAATCACAAAGTACTATAATTATATCACAAAGTAAAGCAAATAAGGCATGCTTGCACAAAAAGGGTAAAGATTTTTCAACATATACATATACATGTATGATGATAATTATATATTAATTATTACGGTCCGCTCTGTATGTGAACCAATCGGAAAGCCACAAAAAATTTCAGGCAAAAACAGATGGTACAGATTCCAGACCGGTATAACTAGTACCCAGGACTTGTATGCAATACTTACATGTGTAACTGCTACCACTTTCCACACCACTCTCTTCCATCAGATCAGAATAATTTGCTATGGTGGTAACATTGACTACATATCGAGTGTCACTGTCCAGATTGGCCACTAGTACTTCACCATCACTCAGTGGGCACTCAACAACAATATCCGGTATGTCAATGATCTCAATCCTGAAGCTGGTACATTGTCCCTCTACCTCGATTTGTATCTTTACACTGTCATTGCTTGCTGGGGTTACTGTCACAGACGGGGCTTGTGGAACTGGAAGGAAATTTACAAATGGTTATGGAATATCCTACCAATGCTGATAGGTTGTTACATTAAGACCTTTAATATGGCACACTAAATATTGAGGGAATATCTTTTATAAAGCACCCTAACTATTGAAGGAATATTTTTTTATAACAGCACCCTAACTATTAAAGCAATGAAATACAACTTAACCCTCTCTCAGATTCACAAATACCGGGATAGTTCATAACATGAGGAAGTTCTAAAGCAAATGTACATGAAATGCTTTTTGCAGTAAGAAATTATTGTAACTGCAAGTAGTTCTATTCTATACCATGTAATAACATTCTTAAGAAATACATATAATCTTTCATATCCAGCTGCAAAAAACATAGCGACAGTCGGTACTAGTACATCTTGGGGTACAAGATTAATACCATCGCCAGTCACCTATCCCTGTAATTATCACAGTTTTCTTGTGTAATAACATTCCATCAGATTCAAACATGCTGCGAATCATACATGTTCCTTTCATCAAAATTTAAAGTACCGGGTAACTTTATTTTCAAACTGTTGCTATGATTAAATCAGCATGAAGGAATATAATATTTTGTTCATACAAGCAAGGTAGAACCTCGACTTTGTGGCAAATCTCTGACATGCTTTATGCGAGATGAAAGTAGTTGACAATACACATGTAGCACAATTTTACTGCATATAGTATACAGTACTTTGCTCAATAAACCATACAAGTTATGAACTTTTCAATAGCACCTGGATGCAGGCAATATCCTGTAATGGATAGATCAGTCATAGGTTAAACATTCATCCTTTTTCAACAAGATTTTTTTAGTCAACATAAAGAGCTATAATTTGCAGCATGAAAACATGGGTTTCCTTTGATGATCTGCATAGAAATGTAGGGTTCTTTAATCTACCTGTAACAGCTTGAACTGGCACTGACTGGGCTGGTGGTGGTGCAGCATCTTCATCACTTCTCACAGATTCCACAATGACATCATACAGAGCCCCTGATGTCAAACCCTCGCAGACCGCACTAGTGTCTGTTCGTTCTGCTGTCTCAGTGACATTCTCAGCTCCATTCTGTCCCATGCAGTAGATTGTGTAGCCATCTTTGAAACCGGGTGCATGAGTCCAGGACACAGTGATGGTATCAACTGTCGTTTCATCAATATTGACATCAGTTGGAGGTTCCAGATCTGGAAGATATCGGAATGGAGGTCTGTATTCCATAGCACAACCAAAATAACAGAACTTGTCAAGCTCTTCTTTTTAAGGATATTTCATAGGCATTAGCACTAAATTTAGTTTCCAATACACAAATAGGATTTTAAGTCTTAATACTGTACGCTCTCCCTAATATGTCTAGAAAGTGTAACCACATAACACATAAATATACACAACAGCTGGGCCTTTGGACAGTGGTCATTAATGGAAATTAGATGATCTGTTTGGGCTTTCTTGGGGTAAACTTAGCCAATAGTGAGTCAAGAATAGATACTGCTAAACCAGTATATACACATGTACAATAAACTGGCAACATATTTCCATATCTGTTATGTTCTAGTTGCTAAATGTTACATATTTAGCAACTCTACACCTTCTCCACTATTTTATTCAGAACTACTTTAATTTCCCTATTAGGTCCTTGTGTGCATGTGTACTGTTTGATGACAAATGGTTTATCCAGCAAGTGGATATTGTAGCCACATAACTGTTAAGCACGGCGCAAAACAACTGCTATTTTAAACTCTCAAATTTCAGAGGATTGGAACTATAAAATGATTATGTTCTAGAACATGCATTTGTTGAAAGTTGTTGGAGATGGGTTCTAAAGAATTTGAGAACACTGGAAATTCACTGCGTCGATGCAGTACAAATCACTAACCTGTTGTTGCTGTGTCCTGTGAGGATTCCTCACTGCTGACTTCCTCACTGTAACTGTACACCTCTATCTGGTATGTGGTACCAGCCACAATACCTTCAGTTAAAGTTTCTTCTATTTCTTGTGTGCCATCGGATGTGATATTAAATATATTTGAAAATGGATCCCCTACGGTGACTTCATATTCTAAAGTATAATGTGTGATGACAAAAGTTTTATCCTCCTCATCCTGACCATAGGTGATAGCTGGTATTGTCACTGTAATGGTCGTTCCATCATGTCCAACAACCAGTGACTCAGGTTTTGGTGGACCTAGGAAGTGAATAAAGTGAACTTCATATTAGTGCATAAACAATCTGACAATCTACCACCAAGCAATCCCAAGTTTGACCTACCGATATAGCTATGGAGAGTTGCATTCGACATTAAATAACCATGATTACTGTTAACAAAATGTGCCATCTTTTGATCATTATATGTAGTACATTGTATTTAATACCAGTACACATTACACAATTTGCAGCACTACTGGATCATGTGAACAAGATTGGAATCATATGTATTTATACAATCTTTATATTATACAATATATACAATATTTATACAATATTTATGCATATGGATATGCGTACTTGAAGCATGCAGCCTAATTATCACAATATGTATCAAACACCATACAGCCTTCACTTAAATATAGACCAATATTTGTACTGATATTGCATTTTAACTGCAATTATAAAACACAAAGAATCTAAAGACTCACGTGTCTGCTGCTGGCTTGAGGTGCTGTTCAATTCCTCCTCGCTGTCTCCGGTAACTGTAACTGTGACACCGTACCAGGCCCCTGCTGAGGGAAGGTCAGTGAATGTCACAGTCTGAGTGTCATCAGACTCTTGTATTGTCCCATTGGTACAGTCACTCTGATCACTCTCCAGACAGGCTGTGGCTGATGTGGTGACATTATCACAGTCTGGACCAGTCAGAGTGAAGGTAAACTGTAGTGTGCTTGTATCCCAGGGACTATCATCATGGAGCAGGTCAGTCACATAGCACTCTGGAATGGGGAGGCACCGCTTTAACATGCCAGTCTATGTACTTTTTTAATACTAGCAACAGCATACATCACATACATACAAATATAATGCGAAGAAAAATGTAGGTAGGTGAAAATGATTCTACCATTTTCAAATATGGGTACTAGTACTCGTAAGGGGTACATAATTAATCTAGGAAGACTACTGAACCAAGAAACCAAGAAGAACTCTACCCGTAATGGGGGAATAAGATGTCAAGACATTATTACTGCATTTACTGCATTATAATGAAGAAAATTCAAAATGCAACAGAAAAGGTACATGACCATTGAGATAGAGTTTGATGTATAAGGAAAATTCAGCTCACTGATTACCCTGATTCCCCAGTACTATTTAAAATGGTTGGCATCTCGTGGATTTTATCAAATTTATGACCAGTCATATTCATGCTACTGGCAATACGTGTTGCATCAGCCATGCTATATGAGTTCATGTGGCAAACGGTATCAAGTTTGTAGGCCTGAAGCGTAAGTTAATCTATACAGTAATTTGTAACAGACAGGCATACACATTGCAATACAAATTTCATAATATGAAGTGTAGGTACTGGTAATATAACTAATGTATAACTCACAACAACTTGGCAAGATTTACCTAGGCTACACCAAATCTTTCCTGCAATTCAACTGCATACTAGTAGTTGTGAAAATGCTATTAATAGACCTAACTAAAATTAAAACTTAAGTTGATGGATACTCCAATGCCAAAAAAAAAAAAGTTTTCAACTGGAGGGGGGGGGGGGGAATTACATGTTTCACACACAGGTTAGTATGTCTCTCTGATTCCGCTTGCAAAACCTAATTACCAGGTACATAATATTAGAATTCTTTCTAATAATGAAATGCTCCTTATAGTCATTTATATGAATTACTGCTGTGTATGCATGGGGCTATGTTCACTATAGGTGCAAGATCATCCAGCTACAATAAGTACCGGTAGGTGATGGTGAAACCTACAATTGAAATATATGTACCGGTAGTTAACTATAACTGGTAACTGACTACCAAACTATACAATGACTAGTAACTACCGGTAACTACCAAACTATAACTGAAATGTAGTTTACCATCATTCACATCCATGACAGATGTGAACATGGTAATTACCGGTGCAAAGCAATTAATGCTTTGCTAGTGCAGCTACATGTACATATACTTGTTATGGACAGGCCTTCCATAAAACTCCTACAGATGCATTCAGTGCATGTTACATCACATAATCCGAGTAATCGTCATGATGATCATTAATCGATTATTAATTGTTAATGTGGTGAAAGGTTCCTAAGTTCCTAACTATACAATGCAAACACAGATTTCATTCAGGGTAGTCTTAAACATGTTACATGTAAACATGTTAAAACTGAAAGTTCTTCAATTTTCATCAGATAACATGGGATCTAGCCAATAAAAGTCTAAAATATATAAATACCTTGATAGAGGACTGGGTACCCTATAAGTGTATTGTATAATTTATAAGTGCTGTCAGCTACTTTGTGCCATGTGTGCTGTAGGGCGTATGGTAGAATGTAATGGTAGGGTGCAACAAATCGATCCTCACTGCCAACTGATAACCCGTTGTGGATGGCCCATAAATTGTTTTTTGTCAACATGGTCAAGGACTACATACATATAACTTGTACAAGGTGACAATTTTATGATTTCCTAAATCACATAAATAATTGGGCACTCCAGGATCAGCAAACCACCCATGACACAAATGCTTGAGCCATGACTATGACATCTACAATGAGCATCTTGGCACACACTTCCGGAGGTTCCTCATTGTGTCATATTATTAAATAAGATAATCTTCAAGAAGGTCCCAAAAGAAATCCCTGCCCACCCACAAACTGCAACAATGCATGGTAAGCTTTTACTTTGGAGAGTTTATAATTATGAAAAGTGAGATTTAGGGATCAAAATATGACATGTATGTGGGACACTGTATTCATCTTCTTGGTTACATAACAGCTTAACGTCAAAGGTATTTTAAACTTCCTTATGGCATGCACATGAGACAAGCAAATATACTCCAGTATTCATATACAGTAGTGCTGCTCTAATACAATGTAATAAGGACACCTGTTCTGCCAAATAATTGTACTTATTACAGGTATCCATTACTGAGAGGGAGCATCAAATGCATTCACGGTACATGTACTTGATGCCAAGCTTTGTGTCCTTTCTACATGCGTTCTACAAAGGGGGTCCTGTCTACAGTGTTCTTTAAGAGAAGGAACACCATATTAAGAGGAGGAACCACATAGTTGCCGGAAGTTATTACCCATATCCCTAGACTTCGCTACCAAGTATTTTATCACATACTTTGCAGGAAAGCATCCAGCAATTAATGGTTCCTTCCTTCTGTACAAGTAACCATGGTGACCAGGTGACAGGCCAATGAAAAATACATGTAATTTCTATCTTTTTTTTAACTATCATCAGTGGTATATATAGCATTACCAAAAAGTACAAAGTGAAACATAAATATGTCTGTCACGAAATTAAATGTTACGGACTCAGAAATAATGTGCACAGCAGCCATACACCGTCAGTGCGTTTCATGTTTTCAATGGTAATATCAAACAAAGTCAAGGATTCTAAGCATGTTAAAGCTGCTGTAAAAATGTAGTGAACATCAATTTAACTAAACATGCAAGAAACATCTAGAGTTAATGAAAGTCCAGTGTACATCCATATACTACAGACGTGAACCAGGACAGGTAATATATAACGATGCATGTTGTGCCAAGAACTTAATACGTGATAATAAGGCTCAGTGAACATGGTGAAATTAATTCAAAACTGAGTTTTGTCAAAACTCAGAGCAATTTTACATGGTTAAGGGTTAAATAAGTTAGACATGTTATACTATCCAAACTGTCCGTCACCCCTGTTATCTGGTTATAAACAGCTCTGGTTATAAACAGCATGTCCAGATAAATCTAATGTTTATTGATGCCGTTGATACATCAACGCCTTACCTATCCTGGCAGGGGTAGTAGTAGTTTGGGGGGATTCCGTGGTTACCATGGTTACCATTGAGGTAATGATACGGGGAGGTTCAGCTGTGGTGGCTTTGTAAGGGTCGAATCAAAAATTTAAAATAGTATAATTTGACCACAAGGAAAAGAAAGTAATTGGTACTGATAACATGTGTGCACAAGATGCAAATGTGTACTATGGACTGGCATACCATGTATGTGGTGGCATATGGTGGTACTTGTACCGTATCCATTCCATCGAGAGCCTTTAAGAAATCTTAAACAGTTCCTTTACACATATTACAACAACCAAAAAAATAGTCAAGCACATGTTACTTCTCCGCAGTTTAACCCTATCAGTTAAGGGATGGACAACTACTGAAACATAACAGAAACCACACCATATGCTCATCGGAGGAAGTGCGCTTAATAGAATGAATACGGTATACAAGGTACAAGTTATAATTTGTACTCACATATGATATGATACCAGTGGCACAGCAAAACCAATTCTACAACATGTATAGAGGAAGAGAAATCTTACTGCTCAGAGTCGAATTTTTGAAATATCACACACGTTTCAACTTTCAACCACACCAAGAAAATTTCACTCTGTGGAAATCACGGACGTCACATGAACATGATGAACGGGCTGCTTAAGTTGACAGGAGACTGAAGGTCATGTGACCGCCTTGATTTCCACACAGTGATTAAGACCACTCGGAGTGGCCGACACATCTGGGAAGTTTTAAGAATTTGACTCTGAGGACTAAGATTTCTCACTTCCTCTGGATCACGTGCTAGATGAACCCGGAATCCAGCAAACAGCAATTTGAACATCCATTCCAGTAAATACAGAGTAATCACAGACGTGCGACAAATGGAACTGTGGTACCGGTGGTACATGTACATCTATATCATGTGTATTCTGGGAATTAGTACATGGGCATGCCTATGGGACAGACATCCATAAAAAAAAATTTGATCAAAGAAGACAGAAGTTATGGAAGGATGGAAGGGATAGAATGAATCACAACACTTCACACTACATATAATTGTACACAAATATAAACATCCTATGTGCTACATTCCAGCAGTAGCCTTACCTTCCACCAACAACAGAGTGGTGGTAGGGGGTTCGGTCGTTTCGGGTTCAGTTGTTTCAATATACATAGTAGTCGTTTCGGGTTCAGAGGTATAGATCGGGGTTGTTAGGGGTTCAGAGGTATAGATCAGGGTGGTTTCAGGTTCAGAGGTATAGACCGGGGTCGTTTCAGGTTCCAAGGTATCATTATAGATTTCAGTTCGTATAAGTGACACTGCTTGAGGTGTTTCACTAGAGAACAATTCCGGGTTATCTGTAGCATCTTGGGACACATGCATAGTTTGTGATGATTGAGAAAGAGTGTATGATTCTGAAACAGGAGTGGATGATTCTGAAAGGAAAGAGAAAAATAAAAACATTCGCCGTGACCCATGCAAAATTTCTGATGAACAAATCTTTGGTAAAGGGTAGAATCAGGGATACTTTGTGCCATACATTTAAATATGTGGGGTTTTACATGCTCTTCTGGCATTTGTCTAATGTCACAGCGGTAGTGGTATAATAGGCTGTGTTGGGTAAATGCAACAAAATACAAACATTAGCTATGCTATGATCATGATGAATAAATGAAGAATGCTTCCACTTTCCCCAAACTGTGGATACCAGTAATTGTACATCATGTTGTATATATATCATGCATTTACCATGCATATAACACAAGTCAAATATGTTGGGTACAATACAGCATGTTGTACATGATTTATAAATACATGTAAATGAAACTCCTTTTGGTAATATTTAAAATATTGCCAGCGGACAGCTGTAACATGTGTAAGATCACACAATGGATGATCCAAAACTTTGTTCACACCACTGTCATGTTGATTAGCTAATAGGATTTGAATTAGATTATCATACATGTACTGAGCTCATGCCAATTTTGTGAAAACTCATTTTCCATCACCAACTAATGCTAACTTGATAAAATAAATCAGGATCTAAACTTCCCGGTTGACCGACTAGCAAATCCTGTACGAGTACATGTATATCCTGCTAGTACAAACAGCGCAAGTGAAACAACTATACCATGTATAGGCCTACTGTACGTGCAAAGTGATTAGCCTCAGCAAGGTCATTAGGTATACAATTTTGAAGAAGGAATTAGGAATTTTACTTTAACATGTTTATAAACATAAACCTGATAAAAGGTGTGTAGCTTTAAAGATGATACTGCACATTCCATGCTTACTTTTAAGGCTGGGATTAATTGTTGCACCTTGGTTTATACTTTAATATATGGTCACAAATATTTATATCATAGAGTCAATGAAGTATAAAACTGAGCTTTAATACAATAACTACTATCATGGTTATTAAAATGGAAGATTAATACTACTACAGGGTGTCATAAGCTCTGCCTGCAGGAAGAAGCTACCAGTTTTTTACCAGATACAGTGTAGGTGCTTTATTGGGCTTCAAAAAGAGAGTGGTTACTGCAGTAGGTGACTCGTGCTTAACCTCCGCATTTGATCTATGAAGATCATATACATGATGATATACTAGTAACTGACAGAAAAGCCCCGTGTCAACACCACTGGCTTGACGCAAGCGAGGGTTCAATCCCAGGGCTCTCACAGCTCAAGCGGATGCCTTTATCATGTTTATGCATGCATGTTATAATAATAACCAGGGATAACCACTCCTACCCTTAAAAGGGCTGGTGGTCACTCCAAAATATTGTCTTTCGTAAACATATTTACCCACAAGTAACATTCATGAGTAACAGATGAAATACCATACTGAAAAGTTAGTATGGGGGTATACAGCCTGAACTTGCCAAAGAGAGCTTAAATATCAGTACAGTGGAATGTTGCTCTGCAAACACCTCACAATTTAGACCACTTTCCAGTGTATCAGAAGTAACAAAAGTCCAAAACTCCACCGTCAATGTTGAATAGTTTCAGAAATAAGACCATCTCACAATAAGACCACTTTACAACATGTACAACAGTCCCATCATGACCTTGATGGGTGGTCTCAATTCTGAGTCTCCACTGTAAAGAAATATGATCAATGATAACGGTGGAGCTTCGCGAGTATACACTATGCTTAATACATGTAATACTGGCCCGGTTTTATTAGGTTAACAGTACCGGTATATCATATTCACACCTGAGAATTATCTTCTCTGATTCAGTGCTATGGCATGTATATGTGTAAGGGGTGTCTGAAACTTCTACACAATAGGATGCTGCATCAGTTTGACATAGTTGCAAAATATTTAAACAGAATTGCCAATTATATATCTAAGACTTAAAAATGCTGCTGCTTACAGGCTGCAGTATTACATATCCCTACATGTAATGAAAAGAAACTTACAGGTACTATGTTAATACATGTTAAACGTAATTAAAAGAACCCCTTCTCCAAAGAAAAGAAACAAACCACAATCTTTCTAGAAACCTTAAAAGATATATACCAGGAAGTCATGGCAATACCAGACTGAACAATACCGAAACTGGTCAGAAGGATCAGGGGCCGGTGTCTCAAAAACTCTAAGTCCACTAGTGATCTTAGCATGGAATAGACAATGGTGGCTAAGGTAAAATTTCAATGAACTTAAGTTTGTTTTTTCCAGAAACTGGTCCGCAAACCTACAAATGTATTAGAACTTGACAAACTTAAAGACTTACCTATGGCAAGTGGAGTAGTACTACTAGTAGTTGATGCATCCTCAGAGCATACGCTGGACAGCTATGGAGAAAGAAACAACGCAAATGCTACATCCTAACTGAATGGGATAATCAAAAACATCCTATAAGGGGGTACATGTTGTCTTATAAAGCCCATTAACATGTTTAAGATTATGATATTCCAACTTTTCCAAGTGTATCAATGTGAAACACAACTTGTACTTATCATGCTTATATACTAGTAGTTGCTACTACATGACAGTACATATACACATGATGTACTACACCATATACACATATCAGTATATCACATGATCATACATGTCATTATTAGACAAAGATTTGATATACAGTGGTCCTTCTATTTTAAGACCACCATGGACCAAGAAAATGTGGGCTTATATTGCAGGTAGTCTTAAAATAAAGGTCATTTAACATCGAGAATTGCCCTTTGGGACCAAATCAAGCAGTCTTATAATCAAGGGTGGTCTTAAAATAGAGGGTTGTACAATAGAGGGACCAGTGTATCCAACAATTTCAGGTATATAAGAAAACTGAAGACTGGACGATATCTTGGTTAAAATGTAAGAAAGAAAACTAATGTAATGTAAACATAAACACATATGTGTGTAAATTATACAAAGTTTTTAATGTAAGATGGTGTACTGCCACTTCTACTATGATATCCATGTTTGGAAAGATTACAGTCAAGCCATTTCTTCAATATATTAATAATATTTAATGCTCAGGCCAATGATCTTTAAACTACAGGTAGTTTCAAAACTGTTTCGACAAACAAACAAAGTACCGTAATGTTGCTGATGGACAGTATGGGTACTCTTGAAATGGAAGGGTTTGAAATCGCAGGGTGTGGTGTCTATGACAACAAAATTAAGAACAAGAGGCCCATGGGCGTTGACGCTCTGCTTCAGAACCAACTTGGCCATTTGCCAAAGTTCCACATATACTCCCTTTCCAGGGGCTCAAAATTGTGGCTTACTTTTGCTCTACGGGCAGCGGTTTCTGAGATACGGACCATTTTTCAAAATTGCCATATTTGGGCATGAAACTTGG
>JAAUYG010222786.1_pt1 | contig 11967 bp, 9 predicted proteins | sample 7278091 | NCBI WGS metagenome assembly JAAUYG01 (sample SAMN14350201, study PRJNA611818) | marine sediment metagenome | isolation source: surface marine sediment (0.6m) | place: French Polynesia: Moorea | collected 2018-08 | reverse complement strand
GTCACTACTGCTGCTACTATTGCTGCTGTTGCTTCTGCTGCTGCTGCTGCTACTACTACTACTACTACTGCTACTACTACTACTACTACTACTAGTAGTAGTAGTAGTAGTAGTAGTAGCAGTAGTAGTAGTAGTAGTAGCAGCAGCAGCAGCAGAAGCAACAGCAGCAATAGTAGCAGCAGTAGTGACAGACGCATTGGCAATAATCACAATAGCACATGTAGTGGTTTTGCCGGGGTTGTGGTACTATGCAATGGCAATAGCACCAGCAATGGTAGAAACTGGAACAGAAAAAGAATTTGTTGTAGTTGTTATTATTGTAGTGGCATTAATAAATACGTTTCCTCCATCATGCTTAGATTCTTTTGCAATAATACCAATTCTACACATTCTGTAGAAAGCTATCCTATTCTATTATGCTATCCATATCAATTATAAACCTCTTTCATATGTGTACTGGTGTATGCTGGAGGCTACTAACATCGGCCTAAGTACATATAATAACATCATGCACAGCTAGCTGGGAACATGTGTATGATACAATATACATCCATCGGCGCCCAGAGGGATGCATCACAGCGTTATCGCCGGCGATCGCTTGGTGCCATCTGAGGCTGAGCAACGGTCGTTCATATATCCATTTCAGCATTCCTGGTTGGTCTTCTCTGTGTGGGAGACTGCAGGGAACGTACACACTGGTCATTGCTGGTGGCCAGGCAGTGGCATAGCATGCACGAGAGAGGGATAAACATAAGCCACATTCCTGGCAAACTTACTGGGGCTACCAGTAAGTTCCTTCCAGGAAACAGCAAAGTCGATGGCACCGCAGGCATTTTATATAGTGGACGGCCCAGCAGGAGATTACAGTCAGCGTGCTGTGTGAGTCTTGTCGGTGTTAGAGGGCCAGTGCCTAGCGCTATTTTGTCTAGCCCCCGGCAGTACATAAGAGGACTTCCTCCTTACTCCACCCTCAACAAGACTTCCCGTGAGCCAAGCTGTCTCACATTTCTGCCGTGCGCCTTGAGAACTAACTGCAGAGTTGGCCAAGAGTCTAAAGTGGAAACCTTTGTTGCGGTGACTAGTTGTAATCTTTAAATGTGACCTACATCTCCGGAAGAACATTCTTTCATGGTGGCCGTTGAGCTTGTGGCATTTTTCCCCAGCATTCTCGACTTAGACGTTCGAGTAGTGCATATACCAAATGTTTATGAAAAAGGGTTTCAAATAATTTAATCATATCTTGACATTTCGTATCATGGTCCTTGCATATCATCCATTGCCATAGCGCGCTCTAAAGTCTCCCGCCAATTTTCTGTAGTAGACGTAATGAGTTTCTGTGAGGATCTTTCAAAAATAATGCTTACTGCTTGGTCAAAATGTGTTCTCTGGTGGCAATAGTCTCTATTGTACCCTTTCTAACGGTTGCGTTCTTTGGTCGGAAGTTCCTGTTGCTTTTTCTCTATCTAGAAATGATCCAAACCCCGTTAGTGACACGTACACGCTCCGGGCAAAATGGATAGCTTCAAAAATCGATGTACGCGTGGCCAAGGGAGAAGCAAGGTGGCCGTGATTCCGGAAGTAGCCGATTCACCCACAGACCAATCGGAAATAGCCGTTTCTGGTCGGCGTCGGTCTGCAAAGGACCTCGTTGCGTTGTCGGCTGGGATATACTGTCGTTGGGCTGGCTTGGAGGACCGTATGGATGGGCAACCACCTGCGAAGGAATCTTGGTGTCAAACTGAAAGGTTGATGCCATGGCATTTCCAGATGCTCTATCTACATGTACAAATATTCCCTGATGGTGAATGTTATTACGTGTATAGGATAATATAATATTGTGTGTAAAGGGCATGCATTCAACATTGTTGAGTGTGATTGAGAGACTGCATATTTGACTTTGATGTCATCTTTTTCCCAGTCAGCATTGATCTCTAAGACAGTTTAGCTCCAGCATTTAACATAGTCTTGAAACGTCTACGAAAAGCTGTAGTGTAACATAACACTTCCTCTTCTCGTTTCTTCTCTCTTCTCTTCTCTTCTCTTCCATTCTACTCTAATAGCATTTTAGTATATAGATATCATCCGACAGGTTGCAGCGTTGCATTTTCTGACCAACAAGTATTAAAATCACTTTTCATGTTGGACTATTTTCGTGTGGCTTGATTTGCCTACTGTAGCACACGTATGTCTTTGATGAAGTAGCAAATAGAGAAGCATGGGACTTTTACTGTTCAACAGCTACCGCGCAGTAGCAGTGGTGTAAAGGCAGCTCCTTTTTATTCACTAATTATTGCCTCCTTGGCGAGGCAATCAAGTTTGCGCAGCATTCACAGTTTTGTGTGCACATGGCGCCTCTCTGTCTGGGACGTACGGCGTGTTACGTTCACGCGTGAAGCAGCAGCTGGCCCAGTAAGATACCCAAGGCCAATCCTGAAGCCATAGTTCTTACAAGGCACCGCCGATCACAAGCTGTAGCCACCCTGCTGTACTTAATGTAAAGCCCGTGGGTGGGAAAGGACGGGCGGACAGACAGACAGAGAGTTATAGCCGGGATGATTTACGACGTCGTATCTACTCATTCTATTCTTCTACATGGAAGAAAATCCGCACCCAGATCTTCCGGGGGTCCCGGGGTGGGAAATAGTAAGCATGGATCAATTCCTTCCCATCCTGAATCAAATCTCGGCCCGTTTGATCTATAGCTTCTTTCATAAAGAGACGAGGTGTAGGGATGGCATCGGTGTCGAATGGACTGGGGTCCTGGTGTGAAATCGAATTCGACATGAACACGATCTCCCATAAAAGACGCCCTATGTGAACCATGCACTGGCCCTTTCCTTTTTAGTTCCGTGAGTCCTCAATATTAACGTGCCATGGGAACCACATACTCAACTCTGATTGGCTGAAACACGGTTTGCACTAGCGACACATATTTACGACCCACTAGCTGTTGACTTTCTACCGTGAGAATAAAACTGATTGCATGAAGGTGTTCGAGCTTACAGTTTACCATACTGTGGGCCATTTTTGGCGCAAGAGCAGGTAAATACTTCAGAACAGACAGGTATAAACCAAGTTCAGCTAGAAGCTACAACAGATTGTGATCCAGCTTATGTGAACAATGGAAGATTTGGGAGCATTGGAAGAGTGGAGTATTTAACGTCGGTCTGATCAATATAGCAGATAACATTAGTGACCAGCACTATTGGCCGACAATGATATGACACATGATTATGTACCATTGTGAGGCAAAACATGAACGAAATAAGTCGAGAGTATGAGTTATGAGAATACATAAATACCACTGTTACATTCTTTGTAAAACATATGTATGGCAGAAACTGCAGTTACACTGCTTGCCATTCCAAGACTTCACGTTCGAAGTCATAGTGACATCGAATTAAATGCATTGGAAAGACAATTTGTGGGCACACAATTCCAATTTAGTCCTCGTCGACGAATTCTTCTTTATTTCGGATGATCGGTAAAGATTCGCAACCATCCCTTCGAGACCTGATATCGTATCCAGAAATCTGAGGCTGTTTGCTTCTAATGCATATTTGCATTGGCTTGTACAAATGTTTATGGCATCGACTCTCGCATTCAAAGACGCGGAGAAACAAGGCTATAGTAGCAGATGCTAGAAAGAACTGCCTCTTTGCCTGGCGAACGTGCAGTGTGCATCATCCTTGCCATATGGGTCAAAGCATACAGTGCACTGTATCAACTGAGGGAAATATTTTAGCACGCCTGTCGATTGTCAGACGGGAAGCAGGCCGAATGCTGTTTCACCTTTCATGCGATATGTATGAACCCGTGTTCCTTGGGCTAATAATCAGATCAGAAATTCCCACAAGGGCTGTCTAGTTCTCTTGGGCTCCCCTCCTGGGCCATCTAACGAGATTCCAGAAGTAACCCCCAGCTGACTGGAAAGGAAGCGCTTATCGCATTACTGGCCAGACCTACAATCAGTCAGTACAAAAGGCTAAAAGCTCAACGTTCACGGAAGCCTTTCCTCACACGAGCAGCAGCCATTGTGGCATCACGTCTGCTTGGCATTGAGCCTGGCCCGACCAGGTGTTGGTTTAAGGCAGCCGTCTGCTGATGAGCAGTAACCACTCCAGAAGCATTCATTACAAGCAACTTTGAGAATTTCCCAGACGCTGTTTGAAGGAAAGGGCTCTCTTTTTTTTTTTCGTCTCAGCTGGCTTGGATTTTTAGCCAGCTTAGATTTTTCTGCGGCTGATGTGTATCTGCGGAGAAAATATGCACTACAGCGTTACCGCTGAAGGTTGCAGATCTCAGTGCATCCATTCTGTTTGCCTCTAACAAAACTTCGCTTGGGCTGTGGTCGCTCTTCTATATTCCACCATTAGCGTCCCACTCACGCACACATTGCACCATAGCAATTATCCGCATTTCCCTTTAGTAGCTTTTTTCACAAGTAGCGTTTGACTGTGATGGGGGGTTCTAATTACTAGCTCTGTTGACTGGATGTCTCTGATCATATTTCAGTTTTCAGGCTACAGTTCTATCGGGTTTTCATGGATGTTCGTACTGCATTACAATTACCGTCTGTTCTCAGTGCGCCGCAGTAGTGGTAGTAGTAGTTGTAGTATCCGAAGTGGTAGTAGTAGTAGCAGCAGCAGCAGCAGTAGTAGTAGTAGTAGTAGTTAGTAGTAGTAGTAGTAGTAGTAGTAGTAGTAGTAGTAGTAGTAGTAGTAGTAGTAGTAGTCGTGGTGGTGGTGGTGGTGGTGAAGATGGTTGCAATGCATATAGTGGTTTCACGTTAGTTACTTAGTTCTTAGCAGTGTTGTGGATATTAATACTGTGGGTTATATAACATCACATCACTGTTCCAATTTTCCAGATACCTTAATTGTCTTACAAGCACATCTACTACTCACGGTGGAAGTAGCTGTACTTGCAGTAGCGGTAAAAATGGTTTATAGGAACTTGTCTCTGCCAATCAGAAGCAGTTGCGCCCAGGCAGCTGGAGCCGTCTGCCGTTTAGAACTGTCGTTACTGTAATGGCCATTGTCCGATAAGCACAGTTACTACTCACATTGGAAGAAGCTGTGCTTGCAGTAGCCGCCAAAGTCGTTTGTCTCGTTTTGAATAACTGGTCTCAACCAATCAAAAGCAGTTCCGGACAGCCATCCAGATCACACCACTGTTTCGCACTGTCGTCACTATGATGGCTAAGTGGTTGTATACATGCAAACAATGGCCATCTAGTCTTTATTACTCCTCTTGCCTGCTTTCAATGTGATTGTAATGAGTACAATTTAGGCATTTCTCATAGCGTTTTACACAGTTCATTATGTAGACGATGCTAAACGGTTGTTATACGTTTGAGAAGTACTAGTACTCCGTTGCCTTACCATATAAGGAAGGTGGCGTTATGCTAAACGGGTCAGGTGGCGAAAGCAGCCATAGCCTTGATTCGCTGAGCACTGACCCTGACTTCCGGTTTCACTCACGAAAGAGCTTTGATCAGTAGCAGGGGACCAGCCAAGAGCCTTGCGTGCTCACTCGCATAGCTCTGGTAACCCAGAATGGTGACCGCGGAGTGGTTATAAAATATATATTCAACCAATGGCCATCTTGTATTTATTACTTCTAAAATTCTGGCATTTTTCAGAGAGTTTTACACAGTGTGTTGCTAATATGGTGGTTATACGTTCCGGAGGTGTTCTGCTGTCTTACTATATAAGAAAGGTGGCGCACATGTAATGCTAAACGGGTCTAATGACAAAAGAGGCTGGGTGAATGATAAACCTTTAAGGTGTCACAGAACATTACAATATTCTTAACATTTGAATACTGGACTCAATCCAGAATATTAGAATGGCACTTCCTGGTAATATTGACGGAGTAAGTAAGTAAGTAAACGCAAACCGCACAGTTTAATCAATATAGTTGTGTTGAGTTCTCAGCTTAGCTACCACATTTGTTCGGGGTGCTGTTTGGTGGTGCTTTAGGACCATGCCACACAATTTTAGTCACTTATAATACAGTCATCATTGTTGTCTGAAAGCTTGATAGTCAACAATTTTTGTGCCTATATATTTGTACTTTCCAAATTGTAGGGATCCACAAATCTAGGAAATAAAAATGCATAAGTCATATTTGTATGTGTGCATAACTGTTCACCCAGTCCAAACGGTAGTAACCGCCACCTCACGCTTGCATTAGCTGCTCTTCCTTGACCTCCAGTCAGCACTCTCTTTGCTGGAGGTTTTATCAGTGCCCTCCTTACTCACCTCTGATAAGATGTGCTGCTTCCCACCTTTAAAGTAAAATCGTTTTCTCTCGTCATCGCCCTTGCCTTGGTGCGGCGTTTATCAACTTGAGCTATTATCGCCTGAATTTTCTTCCTAATGGTACCCACAAAACTATGTTAGGTATTTTTGAAATGTTGAAAATTGAAATTTTAACGAATTTTATTCGTTTTCGTTAACATGGGACCCAATGGGAGCAAAACTTTCAAAACGCTACTCCTCCTACAAATCGCAGCCAATCGCTTTGAAACTTGTCCTGAAATTTCCTCCCAATGTTCCTCACGAAACTACGTTTGAGATTTTTAAAATTTTTAGTTTCTGATTTTTAACGATTTTCTTTCGAAAATAGCAAATTCATCATTGTAGCCTATCATGCCTATCTAGAAATCAAAAAGCTCAATTATCTAGAAAACGAGCGACCGTAGAGCAAAACGGAGGAAAATTTTGGACTCGTGGGTAGTAATTTAACATATAAAGGGTACCCTTGGCCTTTTAGCGTTCAAGGTCATTTTGAGGTCATTCGGTGCACTTGCGATTTTTCGTAATTTGGGCCTAATGATAAGAGACAGAAGAAAACCTTTGAGCGGCTATGCGAGCTAAACCGTGAGAGTTAGACATGTAATCACTGTACACATATTAATAGGAAACCATGTATGACGAGTCCAATGACATCATCACATTTGACCTTGAGTGACCTTGAAAGGTCAAATTCAAGGTCACCCAGATTCCGAAGCCTTATATCTTGTAAAGGAGCAGAGTTAGACGATATGTTACTATTAGACATTAATAGGAAAGCATATATGGGAGTCCAGTGACACTATCACATTTGACCTTGGGTGACCTTGAAATGTCAAATTCAAAGTCACTCAGATTTCGCAGCCTTATATCTTGTAAAAGAGCAGAGTTAGGCCATAAGTTACTATTAAACAATAGGAACGCATATATGGAGAGTCCAATGACATCATCACATTATTATATCACACATGACTTTGATTGACCTTGAAAGGTCAAATTCAGGGTCACTCAGATTTCGAAACCTTATATCTTGTAAAGGAGCTAGGCCATATGTTACTATGAAATAAGGCTGCAGAAAATTGCCATTTGTCACACCAATTGCAGGTGTCAAGCAGAGCGCCAAGTCCATGAACCTCTTGTTTGTGTATTAATTCGTATCTTGTTTTCCGAAACAGCGACCCCTTTGCCAATTGAGGATGAAACCGATCTCATGAATATGCAAAAGCCAATCACAAACCGAACAGAAACGGCGAAGACTGGTGTCAAGGAAACGATCGACACCACGGGAGAGAACATGGCCGAGGGATCAGTTGCCGGAAATCCAGACGGACCCTTGAAGAACAACGTGAATAGGCTGGAAGAAAAGCAAGAAGGTATCGTTCAAAAAGGTACAGAGAAAATTGTGGCATCACCAAAGGAAGAGACCACTGTTGCTACAGAGAAGATGTTGACCACAACACCGGAAACATTCATCGTTAGCGAACAGGAGCAGGAGCAAACTGTGGAACAGGAGGGGGCTTTACAGGAAGTCCAACCATCCACGGAACAAACGGGAAAAGACAATACACAAGAAGCCACGACAGCTGGTCAAGAAACGGAACAGAGGACTGCACAAGATGTCACGACAGTTGCACAGGAAACGGAACAGGGGAGGCCACAAGAATCCACGACAGCTGCTGAAGACAGGAAACAGAGTATTCCTCAAGAAGCTACGACCCCTGACCCTGGAGCGGAACAGGGGGGGTCACCAGATCTCGTTGCAGTCACAGAAGAAACCGATCATGCTAATACCCAAGACGCCGTGGAGGAAACGGAAGAAGACTCCATAGGAGACATTACTACAGCTACACAAGAAGCGGACCTGGCCAATGTACAAGACGTCACAACAGCTGTAGAAGAAGCGTCAGAAACTACAACGCATGAAGAAGAAACAGAACCGGTCGGCGTGCAAGAAGCCACAACAGCTGCAGGGGAAACGGGCCAGGACAAGGTGCAAGAAGCCACAACAGCTGCAGGGGAAACGGGTCACGACAAGGTGCAAGAAGCCACAACAGCTGCAGGGGAAAAGGACCAAGACAAGGTGCAAGAAGCCACAACAGCTGCAGGGGAAACGGACCAGGACAAGGTGCAAGAAGCCACAACAGCTGCAGGGGAAACGGGCCAGGGCAAGGTGCAAGAAGCCACAGCAGTTGCAGTAGAAACGGACCACGGCAAGGTGCAAGAAGCCACAACAGCTGCAGGGGAAACAAACCAGGACAAGGAGCAGGAAGCCACAACAGCTGCAGGGGAAACAGACAAGGACAAGGTGCAAGAAGCCACAACAGCTGCAGGGGAAACGAACCAGGACAAGGTGCAGGATGCCACAACAGCTGCAGGGGAAACGGACCAGGAAAACGTGGAAGAAGTCACACTAGCCGCAGAAGGAACGGACCAGGAAAAGGTGCAAGAAGCCACTGTGACAACAGCTGCAGAGGCCACAACAATAACAACACGAGCGGGCCAGCTCACCACAGCTGTTCCTCTGACAGGTAACGCCTATACAAAGTAATCTCCTGGCATATAGTAATAAAGAAATCCATGAATTTATCTAATAATTTATTAGCGAACAATTGGTTTACGTTTGTTGCCAGTTGAAAAGGCTATGTTTTCCCCATAATCGTGGCAGGCAATGGCAAATGTAAATGTAGCATTATACAGTAGACACTCTCTTCACGAGATGATAAACAACAATAATGTAAATGTTTGTTGTCGTTGTTGTTTTTTTTTTTTTGTAGTGGCGGTGATTCTTTTCACCGCTTCGCCACTATAAGGCCTATCGAACCATTGCTTGCAAGTATATTTTATGAATAATGCTAAGTAATCTACCTATACGAATCGCGAATTTGTTTAATAGAAGTTGACATGCTCGGTTGTCTTGTGTTCTCAAAGCGGTAGATGGCGTGCCACTCATACTCGAGAAAGTTGGTGACCTGCGGGATATGCTAGGCCAAGGAAATGTCGAAGGCCTGGCTGGACTGTATGCAGAAGATGCGGTCCTTATGTACCCTGGGGTTAAACCCATTCAAGGAAGAGACGGTACGTACACAGCGCTCAATATGTCGCAATATATATATATATATTGTTTATTGATAAAAACAGACATTTACAATAAAAATACACAAGGGGGATAAGGAGTGTTAGCAATATATACTGCCCGTACCATTAAGTGGCACATCCTGTAAAAGTACTTAGGGTAGCTGCATTCACAATAGAGCAATAAACTATTCCAAGGAGACGTTAATAATATGTTACACCAAAAATATTTTCTAATTTCTTTTCGACAATAAAATGGGTAAAGATTCAAATCATGACCTCTAAAACTGTGTTTATGTCTTATTGAACTAGCGGTATCTATCTGAATGAAGTTGTTAATTACCTTGTAGTACAATATCTAATCTGCTTTAATCCATTACAATAGTAGCACAGACTGCTACGCACAATTTGCTAAGGATCATACAACTGATCCTTAGCAAATTGTGAGTATTATAGATTAAAATATGCCGTGCTCTTCGTGCATGCAGTGAAAACCTAACCTGTATTGAGAGACCATTGCCTGAGAAACAACATATCTTAAAAGCCCACGTTCCTGGCAAGTGCTACATTTCAAAGTAATTGCACCTCTCTCCAAAGACCATCTGTCTTGAGAGACTACATTTTTCGTGGCCAATGTAGTGTTTCAAGATCGGGTCTTATGTAAAACGTGGCTTGCAGAATAAGAATCTAAAAAACTACTTCGTAAGGCCACCTGTAGTACTAACGTTAGATCTCATACATCGACTTGAGACGAGTGTTACTCATATTATGAAATACATAATAGTGTTTGGCTGGTGATACCTGTAACGCTTGCCAAAAACATACTGGGTTATGAAAACTTTTGTTGTCCAGCAAAGATTAAACAGTATTTATTTTATATCGTTACAGGAGGCTTGCATATTTTTGTGTCGTACTGTTACCATTTATTCCGATGAGAATGCAGGCTTAGCATGTCGAGGTTATATAAACCATCACTTTTTTTAAGGATACTAGGCCTTAGAGAGTTTAAAGAGGGTGTTTAGTCATTTGTATTCTGTAGTAAGGAGTTAAGAAACGGACCCAGTCGTGTATGCTTAATATGTCATGTTTTGTATGCCTAGTCAAAGACGCAGCCTTTAGTTAGTTGTTTTATCAGACATCTTCAACCATCAAACGTGCCGTGTTATGTCTGTTACAATAGTAATACTAAACATTTATTTTAATATCTATGGCCTAAAAATAGTGAAAGACGAATGTCGGCCATAGATTCAGTCTAGGAATAGCTATTCACAGACAAAGCAGATATGACTAATTAAATATCGTTAGACTTAACTCCAAATATATTTGTATCTTCAGTAACTAAGATGACACTATAGGCAGGAGGTTTATGTCCTTCCATAACTGTTTTGGGTCGTTGCATGATTTCCTGTTTGTATATTTCCAGGCGTCAGGAAATATTTCACTCCGGTAGTCCGAAATTTCGGAGTAGTGAACATGACCGTCGACGAAGTGGAGCAACAGGACCGCAGTTCCGGTTTCAGCGTGTCCAGTATCCAGTTCCGGTACAAAGGAAAGATCCTTACCTCCAGGTAAAGAGTGGCATTCAGAGAATTGCCTATCTCATTAATTACGGATGTATTATTGTTGCAGATAGTACAGTAGTAGTAGTAGTAGTAGTAGTAGTAGTAGTAGTAGTAGTAGTAGTAGTAGTAGTAGTAGTAGAAGTAGAAGTAGTAGTAGTAGTAGTAGTAGTAGTAGTAGTAGTAGTAGTAGTAGTAGTAGTAGTAGCTGTTATTGTTGTAGTTCGGTAGTACTAATAGTGTAGTGTTGATGTGGCTGTTTTCGTTGTTATTGCTTTGCTACAATTGTTATTTTTGTTGTTTTTCATGTTGCTGTTGTTCTTTTCGATGTTAGTAGTCTTTGTTTAAACTTACACATGGTCGCTAGTTTACCTGGCGTGCTCTGGTCTCTGTGTTTTAGGTCGCTGATGCTATGGAAGAAGATCGAGGCCAACTGGTTTATCTACCGCGAGTTCTCACAGAGAATGACGTCAGGTGGCATCGACTCGGTTGTTACTCCGGACGGCCAACAACCAGCACAAACTGACATCAAAGAGTGACTAAGTTTCAGACCCTTCAGAACTTCAGATACTATGATCGTGACCATCTCTTGTATTTTCTGATATTTAGTATTTCTGCAACGGATTATTTAACCAGAATTTTTAATATCGCATTTTCATTTATCCCTATGTCCAATAAAGCTCTTGCTTATAGAACTTTGGTATTACCGTTTCTGTTAATCTGAATGAAAGATGTGTGAAAGACCTGTATACAACAAACGTGTGGGCCAGCAACTTAGGCCAAATATTGACTTTCTTTATACAACGAAAAGCCGCAAAAAATCTTACACAAGCCAAAATGGGTATTTTGTCCTGTTAACAATCGAAAGACTCTGGGATCAGTTATAACCGAAACTTAATTGTCCGTGGGCTAGATAAGCTCCTCTGCGGCGGGGGGGGGGGGGGGGGGGGGGGGGGGGGGGGGGGGGGGGGGGGGGGGGGGGCGGGCGGGGGGGGGGGGGGGGGGGGGGGGGGGGGGGGGGGCGGGGGGGGGGGGGG
>JAAUYG010112758.1_pt1 | contig 11967 bp, 8 predicted proteins | sample 7278091 | NCBI WGS metagenome assembly JAAUYG01 (sample SAMN14350201, study PRJNA611818) | marine sediment metagenome | isolation source: surface marine sediment (0.6m) | place: French Polynesia: Moorea | collected 2018-08 | reverse complement strand
CTTCATCGACATTGCCGAGACCGTCCTTTTCACAAAATGCAGACCGTTAACCCTCAGTGCTTGGTTCACTGGATTCTGTCCTCCCAACCCTGACAGAACAGACCCAGAGGAAAGATAGTGCTGCACATGAGCAAACCCGTGGAGCTTCTCCCAAAACGTACATCTTGCAGATCAAGTGAGTCCCAAACGACCAACACCTAATTGAAATTGAATCCGCTTACTGACTCATGAACAGACGGAGTACAGGTACCTCCCGCTTAACTGGAACAGGATAATCTCAATTCATGGATAATTCAAAGTTCTACGGAAATTGCACTCCTGTCTCTCATTGTTGAATTCAAAATTTCCTTAGTTCAAAGGAATTTTACTTGATATTACTTTTTCGAATGAAGCGGGAGTTCCCTCTATCTAGCTTCCCTCTAGCTTCTGGTTTTCACTGTTGGTTGGCCTGGGCCTACGTCCTTCACGTTTAGACCAGGAACAATGACTGTTGCGTAGCTACTTGAATCCCGGCCGACTATAGACTAGAAAAAGCTTCGTGGTAGATCAGGGCAATAGAGTTACGGTTAATTCAATCCCACAGTTCAGTTCCCATTTCCGTCGCTAAGTCCTGTTTACAATGGGCTGACGATCTTAACCTCCCCGCAGGGATGCGAAGGATTTCATAATGTCCGGTCATTGTCACAGCAGTGTGCATTTGGAATCTAATTCACTTTCACTTTCAGAAAGGGTTTGTTCTCACACATGGGTGCACGTGTTTCAGTTTTTCTTCACAATAACCTGCACCACCAGGTGTGGATTCAGGGCTTTTTGGCAACCTTTGGTCGCATCCTACTCAAGGATAAATTTTATTGTCCCTCATCATAGATTCTGAAAAAAAACTTTCCGTTATTTTTGTTTCAAATCTGAATCTTCTGACCTTGTGTTGGCCATCAGACAAAAGTCAACGTCCGAACGAAAGCAATGTCAATTGAAACCTTCAATCCAAGCAGGTCAGGATGGGATCCTGACCCCAATTTGTACCTCACATTTTTACGCCCAAACAAAACCCAATGCGGACCAATGCCTGCGCCCACCACTGACCAGCTTGACTGAATCAGACAGCAGCGAACCCCACTTACAGCAGGCCAAATTGGGTGAACTCACATTTGAACTATTTGAATTTCCAGAGCAAAACGCTCAAACAACGAAGTGCAAAGGTTGATTCAAGTTCATGCAGCTGCAGCCCCCAAAACACGACACGCGCAACGTGTCAAGCGAATTCGATCAAGGAAATGTCCGGGATCTTGTCGGAGGAGAGCCTCAATCCACAAACCATCAGACCCAGAGGCTCATTTTTGCCTCCAATTCCTCACCAACCTGTGTCAGTGTTTTCAGCCAAAACACGATTTTCCCCAATTATATATTGGTGTCAGAGGGGGTCTGGGCCCTTTGCTCCCTTCCACACCTGCAACTGCAGGACAAAAAGCACACAGGCCAAGCAAACAGACCTGCAGGTCTCAGTAATTGGTGTACATTCTCATTCTTGTGACGTCCATTCAACAGGTACGTGTCCGTGAAATGTCAGACCACAAGTCACTGGAATACACATGGCTGCAAAAGCACCCACTCACAGATCTGGAATTACTTGTGGGCAGCCAACTTGGATTTTGAAGGTTCATCCCTTGGGCGTGAGGGGTAACGCCCATTTCGTTCTTTGTGAATGAGGTCACGCCAACGCCCACAGCTCTGACGAAGAGTTGTTGCTTGAATCTGGTTTTTTTTCCAAATGGACAAAGTGTCGCGTTTACTGCTGTTGCTGTCACCTACCTGAGCTGGCCATGGCTGACGGTCTCAATCAGTCCCTCCCTGCAGGTAAAACCTGTTGGCGCCTTTGTAACGAAGAATACACAGGAAAAACAGCTTCTATTGTGCAGGGAGAGACTTGTGCATCCACCACACACTGAGGATATAATTATCCCTGGTGTATGTTAAGCCCAGCGCAATGTTAAACACGAAGCCCTCGAAGCTGTTCTTCTTTGTAAATTACATCAGAAGGGGGTCTGTCTTCCTCTCCATCAATCGAAGAATCACGTCCTTGGGTTCTTATGGCATCTGTAAATGATTCCTTGATTCACCTTTGTTGATTCTGGTTGTTGTATCCCTTCTTCATGCGTATCTATTTCCAGTTGCCTGTTGTCCAGGTAGTATTGCATTCCCAGGCATGCAGTCTGGGATGAGCTTTCTGCAGGTGAAACCCCGGTGTCTGGTGCCGAAGTGGATTGCCCAGAGTGCGTTTTGAGCCATGCGTTTTGTGTTTCTTTCTTTCTGAGCGGTGCCTTCCAGTCTTGGCTTGTGTTTTGAATTGACCCGCAAAGCTCTATGTGTCCTTCACCAAAACTTTCCCAACACCTGTGTCCGGGAACATGTCAGATGTGGTGTCTTGTTGTCTTTGATTGCCCTGCACAGATACGAATCCTGTGTGGTTTTCCAAGGTGCGTAATTTGTCTCTGATTTGTGTGTCCTTCTACGCCGGATCCCAGCAATCTTGATTAGGGATGGATCTATCCAGTCATCCCGTATCATTTACGAATGCCTCATCAGACTTCCTGCATATTGGCTGACGAAACCTTGAAGCTCTCGGCTGAATGGAAATGAGAACGACTTGCTGTTTGCCTTTGGTGACCAGATTAGCTAGACGCGATGCATTCTTCTCAATATTCCAATTACTCCATTGTCTGTTGTGATATTCAGGTTACATGTTGCATGAATCAGTGGTGAATACGTTTCCACGCCAACTTGCAATGTCATTTTATAATGTTGGAATGTTTCTGAGATTGTTTGTGAGATCAGTCTGATGTTGTTTTCTTGCAACGCAAACATCCGGAAAACGCCGCTCTCAGTTGACGTCCGGATTCCTTCCGTGCACAATGTGACCTCTTCAATGGGTTACGGTTGTGTTTACCCATTCAGTGACGCATGGACTTCGAAGATAACACGGCATCACAGGTGCCAAGTTCCTCACACCTTAGATCTGCAAATGGAAAAGAAAACACAGCTGAAACAGCTTCAGTGTCAAGTTTTTCCTCTATGCTGAAAGGCTGAGACAATCCAGGCAGAAAAATGGACGTTTCAGAGCTGTAGTGTTCTTGGCACATGTTTTGGCATCAAGACACAAGTTAATGCAGGTGACAAGGGGGAGTTTTTTTCAGCAGCTGCAAAATGAGCGTGAGGCCAGGTCGGAGCAGCTTCCGAGCTTGAAGCTGAAGAGGAAATGATTTCTGACGCGCCTCGCTCCTTTGCGCCGAGTTATGCCCAGAGCCTGCAGGGTGAGATTGTGACTCCCCGTCCATTAATAGAGCCGGATTAGGAGCCAGAAACGTTGAGGATGTCGTGTGCTGGTGGCACAAACGCGACAAAATCCGCAGTGATCCAGACGGGAGCAGACCCTGATTTAGGACAAAACCAAGACGTTTCTGTTCATTTCTTGACGCTGGGAAGTAGCCCAAACTGCAAAATCCAAGTTCTGGTTCTTTTGACTTTTACCTTGTATCTGGTCCAATTTCCGCGTCTTTTGTCGCTTTGGTGACAACACAATGAGGTGACACAGATAAACAAGTCAACGACCTTCAGTGAGCTTCAGAGGCTGTCTTGTGGTTTGGACCTCATGCCAGTCTCGTCCATTTTGTCTCAGCAATCCGTCTGGACAGAAAGCAAATGTCAAGCATGAAAAATGTGTCGTCTTTATTAACGCCTGCACAATCCGGACTTTTTGGGTTCTCTTCAGCAACAAAGGGGGAACGAACAAAAAACTTCCGGCTCTTTTGTCTTGCAGCAAGAAAAATGTTGGGAAGACGAAATGGCAGCAGATGGCTCTGATGTCACATTCAGGCAAAGATGACAGGTCTGGAGTTGCCTCTTATTGCGGCCTCTCATGCCACATCGCGAGGACAGATCAACGCTGTTTTCAGAAAGGAAGGAGACAATTTAGGAACTTGAATTGTAAGTAATGGGGCATCATTTTGTCAATTTGGTTGCAATCTTTTTTTCTACCAAATGGGATTGCCTTTCTGCTGCTTTCGCAACTCTGGTTCAGCAACAACATGGGCTGCACACAACATTTCAGCTGTTCAATTTTGTGTTGACAATTGTGGACAAAAGGGATTTGCAAGAACCGTGTGGTTTTTTTCTGTGGATATAGAACACCAGAAAATGGCTGCACCAGCTTTGTGTCAATTCTCTCATCACGACTAAAGAAGTTAAATTGTTTCTTGCTTCCAAGGTCTGGCCTTCAAACATTGCATCCGAAAGATAATCTTTCAGGCCATTGATCAAGCAGTTCACCTCCCAATGTGACAAGAACAAACTTGGAACAGGCTGTCTACATTCCAATAGTGGGCTTTCTGAGGTCTTTGCCCTTTGTCTTCTCAACATTTTGAATAGGTCTGCTGCAAGAAAGAAATTTCACAGTTTCTTGCCCGTTTGGTTCAAGGAAAAGGGTCTGCAGCTGCACCCGCAAGGCAAGACAGCCGCGGATGCAGGAGCCCTGAAGACGCCAGAGCCCCACCCATGCCCATGTCTTTGTGGAAATCTTGCTGGGCAAACTGTGCCTGTGAATTGCCAAAGCACCTCGTTCACCAAACGCAAAAGGTCTTCCTCCATTCCATTTTCTCATCGTCCAGTGTGATTTTTGCATGTTTCAAAAACCAAGGGGCCAAAATTCCTGAAGGTGTGATTTCGGTAGAGCTGGCTTGAAGAGTGGCCACAGCAAAAAGTGAGGATCTATTTCCATTCAGAAACGGACTTGGAGAAACGGTGGTTTGTAGATATCCCCGGAAGCTGCCTTTTATCAACCGAGAGAGTTGATTTACTCAAACCGTCACCATTTCGGACCCATCTGGGCTCGGCTGCAATTGTAACCCCAAGCTATGCACTCCCGCCCATGCAGTTCCTGCTCAACAAGGCACTACAGGTCGTGACAACCATTCTACGCCTGCTTTACCTTGTCCTGTACGGATATCAAATTGGAAAGGTCTGTCCAGAAGTCCAAGATCAAGTCATCCACCGAAATCCTTTTTCATTTGCAATTCCCATTCTCTGAAACTTGACAAGTGAGTGAAGAGAACGCAACGAAAACAAAAGACATTCTGCTGTTGTTCGGGCGCTGCTGATCAGTCTGTTTCAATAAAACGCGTTAACACGGTGGAAAGGAAATGTGGTCACCTCTCGGCCCGACACACAATTTCCTGTCCAGCTTCCCTTCTGACAGCACCAAAAATGAAGTTTGCTGCGCTGCAGCCTGTGATTCTGATGACCTGTCAGCTTGAATTGATCTCAAGCTTTTGTTTTTCTGACATCGCACCATACAGGCCTAGATCCAGGATTTCATCGGTGTGGGTCATGGCAGCTGCCGATGGAAAAGAATCAAGACTTGTGCAGAAAGTTTTTCTCCATAGTTTCTATTTGGTCTGTGTTGAAAAAGGGTCCATCTTTCTTCCTCCACTACACACAGTGCTTTCATGATCCTTATCTTTGCTCACATGGACTGCTTGCAATGTGCAGCAAACAGAAGATTTGTGTGTAACAGGACTGGGACAATGAAATTACGTGGTCTGTTTATCTTCTGCTCAGCATCACAAAAGTTTCCATTCAGAAAAAAACACAAAAGCAAATTCCCACGGGCATTGCATTTGTCTGGGAAAATAAATGGGAAAAAAGGTCCAGGGGGACAATATCTGTTATTGCTGTGTAAAAACGTCCCAGCTGTGTGGGTCTCGCCTTTCAGCCTCTCAGCGATGAAGCTTTCACGTGTTGTTCCGCGAGGCTTCATACGAGAATCCAGACCTTTATGTCACGAGACAATTCCGTCCCATCCATTCTGGATAGCAGCTGAACAAAACGTGTGACGAGGAATGGACAAATAACTCGTCTTCAGACCATCACTGTCGTTTTCCATTACTCAAGCTTTAACCAAACATACAAGAGTCTGTTGTCCGTCACATTAGTTCCAGTGCTGGCTGGCTGGGCACAAGAGGCCACGGGTTCGTAAGAGACACGTGCTCAGATTGCTGATGGCAGTGCAGACTTTTGTATCGAGCTCTTCCTGGGTTGGCGATTCTCCTGGTTTGGAGATCGGTCCAGGACGACTGTAGCCTGAGCCTTGGAGTCAATGCGGATGAAAGGCAAAAACTCACCCAGTCTGAATCACAGTCAAATCCAGCAAGTCTACCACATTCGGTTTTACAGCAGTGGCGGACGTAGGAGGGTGAACTGCACGCGATTTTCAGCAACGACGCCCGATTAGAGATGGTGCTCTGGGATAACGATCAGCTGACGCATTGTCACACTTCCAATCAAGAGGTCGAGCCCGCTGACCAAAATCCAGGATCTCGCAAAGCAAACATCTCTTGCAACAAGCAGGCTTTTCAGTGAAAATGAAAACTTCACCAATAATCTGCAATGCTTCTTTGTTTGGTTGGTCAGTTGTTTGTAATTGATATCCACAAATTTTAAGATCAACAGTTGAATTCACATTCTTGTTTTCCGTTTTCTCTGCAAGTTGCTGAGAACTGCACATGTATTCTGCCACGCGCGTAGTAAGGCGCCAATGGCGGAAGGAAGTTCCTTCTTCCATTTCCAAGGCTCAATTCGTCAGGTCAGAGAAGTCATGCTTCCAATGCCCATCAATACTGCTGTAAATGGGATGGAACGGGACGGCCATTGCCCTTCCATCAATCCTTAAGTCCAAAGATAGATTAGGAAGCCTACAGAAAAATCAGAGCAGGATCTTGAGAAAAATTACTGTCCAAAAGGCCCAAGGACCAAAAGAAAGCAGAATCTAAATGCGTTCAGATCCTCACAAGGGCGTTGCCAGAGATGCTTGCAAAGTCTCGGGGGTGCATAGGACTGGCAACAATGACAACCAATCCACGAAGAAGGCCGCTCTGAGCAGGATTCGGCTCAGGCCGGAAAGCATGAAGCGTTCTCAAGCAAAAACTATTTGCTTGTGTCAGGTGTCAGCCGAGATTCTCTTCTGCCCTTGTGTTAATCACGGAAATAACGTAAGCTTGCATGAACAACTGGTGTCCAAATGCCAGTTAGATGTCTGTTTCTTGTCCTATCTTGTCTTATGCACCGACAGCCAGAAAGTCCCCAATGCGAGGATGTTGTAGCGTGATATGGAAAGGATGGACATACACGAGGCAAAATATCTCTTCCTTCAGTGGTCAAGATAAATGAAGCCAATGTTAAGCTGCGCCCTGGCATTCAACTAATGCGTCTTGCTCAATGTCCTGCAGGGCAGCAAATAGGCAAGAAGCCCGAGTTACGCCAAACAAGCGTAAGAATGCCTTTCTTGGGGCGGATCCATTTTTGCAGGACTATAGGGGCCTAGAGCATGTCTTGAGTGCTCTTGTCCCTCAAAACGTGGCTCACTGAACAGAGCCTGCTAAAGCGCAATTATTTTTTTTCTGAATCCTTCAAGCTGGTGCTGCGCAGATTGTGGTTGGTCCTCAGAATGTGATTTCCAATTTTAGGATCTGGGCCTCTCTGTCGAAAGGACCTGGATCCACATCTTGTCTCCGTTGCGTCATGTAATGAAAAATGGGGTTCGTTTCTTCACTGTCACGAGCGTAATTATTTTTAAGATGATGGCATGTCGAGATGGCTCCGTTGCTGTGTAGTTCCACTGGGACTTGAGGCCTTTGATTGATACCAAGACTCTGAGCTGAAATTTGGGCACTGTTGATTCAACTTAGGAATCCACATAACTAACGCGCCCGAGGGAAACTTCTTGAATGATCCAATGCGTCAAACTTTTCTTTGCCGGAAATAGGTGGGGTTACGCAGTAAAGTGACCTCTTCTTCCCATTTTCAGGCCAACACGGGAGACAAGGTTTTTTAAGGACATGAAACAGAATGTACGCGAGGAACAACCTGCACAAGTCTTCGAGCTAGCCAGTCAAGTGTTTCACAAAAGCATCACTTTTGAGCCACAAAGCCACCTCTGCGTCTGTCTTTACGAGAACTGATTTTCTTTTTCAGTTTTGGGTCTGGCTCTCCCTGACCAGTAACCCAGAAACATCCGCGCCAACAGTTCACAAGGCTAATGATGCAAATCCTACCTAAAGCCGATATGATGGGACAATCCACTTGAGGTCAATACGACCACAGAGAGGAGAAACCTTGCCGGGATGAGTCCAGAACAAGACGACAAGGACTTCTTTCTTATCTCCCAGTCGACCCTGCAGTTCTCAGAAGTTCAAAGAGACAGAATCAGTCCAGTGGAATCTGGCTTTTCATTCCATGTGTGATTCCTGTCACTGTCCTCAATCTCAATCATCACTGGAATTGTGGATTCCATCATGCACAGTCAGCTCCGGGTTTTGGGGTCTGCTGGTTGGATTCCACATCCTGTGCGACCAAAACAAGGACTGCAAGAAAGATGTTTCTCGTCCATGAACACCTCATATTTGCAAGAATGTAGGCCCAACACCCTCAAACTCAGTCATCACTCTGCGTAAAGAGGAATTGTGGATTTTATCACAGCTGAGTCTTCGTGTGGTCCGCTGGTTGGATTCCACATCTTGCGCGACCAAAGGTTGGACAAAAAGAAAGATGGTTCTCCACATCCCCTCCATGACACCTCACATGTGACAGAATGTATATAATGCTAACATGATTTTCCTGAAAACTCAAACACATGTTCCAAGCAGAATCAGTTGTCTAAAATTGGAGCTTTGGTTGTTTCAAGTTGTGTCCTTAGCTCAATGCTCAACTGCACCAAGACTACAAGGGAGATCTGAGGCAAATTCTGCACCAGTTGAACTGGGCACAAAAGTCAACAAGAATCAGACAATGGTTGAGAATGTGGCAATTGTGTCGTCTGCTGAAAAATGAACAAACCGCGCGCGGAAGCCGACCAAAGAATCTCACTCAAAAGCAATGACTGTGAAAGTGTCACAAATGGCAACACAAAAATGGCAACAACGTTCCCAAACAAAGCTACATGGCTTGTTGCAGACTTGTCTGAAATTTCAGCTGCTGTCATCTGTTCAATGAACAATTTCTCGCTCCAAAGCACATTCCCCCCCAACAACCCCAATAATCAACGATTATTACCTTTTTTTCTCCCCCACATGATGTGGTGCAGTCACAATAAAAACAGTTCAATTCAGAACTTTGTTTTTGGGTGTGTCAAAAGGCAAAAACAGCAACAAACTGAAGCATTGTTGTGAGGTGCTTCAGCTGACAGCTGTGTGTTGAGTTGTTTGAATATCCTGTGCATTTCCAATTGAAGAAGAAAAAAAGCTTTTTTCCACATGCACTGACTGACATATCTGGTTCTTTGCGCTCGGTAACCCATTGCATTGAAAGAGAACTTCAATTGAACGGGCCAATTTCAACTGCCTGTTGTTGAAAGCTTGGTCTCAGATCCGCAGCCTCCTGCTGTTGCTGAATTTGAAAATCCAAAACTCACAAGGAAAATGAAGCATGGTTTCACGTGTCACCAAACATCCCCCCATGAAGAACAATCCAATGGTAAAGAACACGCACATGTAGAGCGCATTCAGGTACGATTCTGCGTGTTTTCCGACCTGCACCGAAGCGGCAAAGTACCGGCTGTCGCAGACTATGTAGCTCAGTGCGAACAGCTTCACATGTATTGGGCAGGGGCGGACGCAGTGTGGGGTCCCCAAAATGTTTAAATTGCAATTCAAACATGCAGTTTTTTTCTGCAACAAGTGCTGAAAAGAGAAGCAGCTATTCTGGGGCACACACAGCAGGCAGGCCCCACTGGGGGTCAAATTTCTGTTTCAGGCCGCGCGGCAGAAAGCGGAGCAGCCTGTGTGAATCACCCTGCCATCCTTACGGTCGCGGATGGGACCGTCGCCCCTCCATCGCCGAGCAAAGCTGCGCGGCCTGGACGCTGACCCTTGTGTGGTCCAGGCGCCCTGGATCCGCGCTGACAGAGATTCCGGCGCAGGATTCATTGAACATCGTCGTCAAGCTGACAAAGCTGCTCAATCTTTTGTTTTTGCCACACAAACATTATGCTACGAGGCGTAAAAGAGAAATGTTGTTCACAAGCGAAGAAGACAGTAAAACTCCGTAGTAAAACAATGCAGGTATGCAGGACTCTCCGTATTTTACCATCTTGTTTCTTTGGGACACAGAACTCTGTTTCCAAGCTGGACCAATGTAACATATGCTTGCCAAATACGTGTCGCTCTGTCCGATGCATGTATCCATGTCTGCATGTGTGGCTTGACCCGACAGAAGATTCTCACGGTGAAAGGAAGTGTAAAAATCCGACATCTCAACAACCAGTGCGAGTTCCTTTTTCGTGGGAGCCTTCCTGTACGGAGATGGAAATCTCACGCCGGCCATCAAAACTCAGGGTGTGTTTACCAAGCCAGTCTGAAAGGAAGATTCCTGTCGTGGAAACATCTTCCTCTGGTATCCAAATACACTTGCATTTGTGTGTTTGCTTCACCTGATGTTTTTCTATTGATCTCGCATTCTTTTCTGTTTCTGCATATTTTCCTGCAGTGATCTTTCACGTGGGAAACAAATGAGTCCTTGTGATGAATCTGGACCGGCGGAATGTGTTTTCCTTGCGGCATTTTCCACGAAGGGCTCTCAACAAACAGGCGGCCTTCATGTACGTGTCGTCGTTTTCGTCGTCTTAGAAACGCCTCCTGGGGAAAAAAAACCCGCACGGCTTGCAATGCTCAGAGAGAAACTTGAATTTGGAGTTGCATTTGAATTGGCCCAGATCACCAATTAGCGTCTTTTATCAGAGGATCAACAGAAAAGTCAATCTACTGCTGCACAGGTCAACAAATTGAATCAGTTTACCTTTGGGACTGCTGTGTGGAATCAAGTCCAAGGTCCATCCTGTGCTGGCTTTGCCTGTATCGAGGCAAACTGCACTTGTGATATGGACTTCCTGAATTCCAACCCGCAGGCCAAACTCTGAATAGCTTGGTCTCTGGGTTGTACTCCAAATTTGACAGTGCTTCCAGCGAAGGACAACTCTGCTCACTTCACTTCGTAAGCAATTGAAACTGACACCTACTTTCAGAAGAAGTTTGCATTCTGCATTTGAGGCACACTCACAAAAGTGGCTGGTGTTTTTTATTCATGGCCCGCTGAGACTGAGCCTGCACATTTGAAGTCAGCTGGAGTCTGATGCCAGCTCAACAGCAGAAAGGGAGTCACTCCTCCCCAGAATCCCCAATGAGATCGACAGCAGATTGAACCCGATAGTTGAACAGATTTTCTCAGTGATCCCCAGATAGATGTCAAATCCGGAGCTGCACAAGGGATAGCTATCTTGCTCGGTGACCCTAATGGGTCATCTGGAGTCCTGGAGGCTCGGTCCATTAGATTCAGTTTTCCTTCAGAAACAGGGGACACAGAAAGAGTCATTTCGTGTTTGAAAATTAAATTTGGCTGTGGTTAACCCGTGATGGTTGTCGCACACCACAAGAAGAATTTGCAAGGACACAAAGAAACGCGGGAAACTGCAAGCTAAATGAGTGAAAAAAAGATCACTGATGTTTTTTTACTTGAATAATTTTGTCCGGATTGCAGTGGACAATTTCCTGGCATCAGCTGCAAAGGACAAGTTCACGCTCCCGTCTCATTGCCCGCTATTCCTTGTCTGATTACCTCAAGAAGCAATTAGATGGAGGTTCGCCCGGGTTGAGTACTTCAGTTAAAGCTCACCACAGGCATCAAGGCAGTCCTTGACTGCACCTGTTCGGCTGCCTTCCTTCCTCACGTCTAGCGTGTCCCATGGAAAGAATTCAAACACTTCCTTTCAGTTCCATTCTGACAAACACAAAATGGGGATTCCAATGGCGCGCAGTGGTGGGACAGGGGGCGGCTCTGGGCCCCCGAGAATTCCTTCAAAGATGTAGGCTCTTTGCGTGCCACCCGTAGGGGACAAAGAAAAGGACAACCATACAGTTCAGGTTTGCG
>JAAUYG010021716.1_pt1 | contig 11967 bp, 4 predicted proteins | sample 7278091 | NCBI WGS metagenome assembly JAAUYG01 (sample SAMN14350201, study PRJNA611818) | marine sediment metagenome | isolation source: surface marine sediment (0.6m) | place: French Polynesia: Moorea | collected 2018-08 | reverse complement strand
CCCCCATAGGCTCCCATGTTAACGAAAACGAAAAAAAATCGTTAAAATTGGTCTGGAGATATGGTGGATAGCTACCTTTCCACCAAATTTGGCATTAATTTGCTTGACAGTTTCTGAGAAAACGCGTTTTACGGACGGACGGACGGACGGACGACGGACAGACGACGGACGCCCGCGCCACGGCATTAGCTCTGCTGACACAGTCAAGCAGAGCTAAAAAAGCTACACGAAATGCAAAAAATAAATAAGAACAACTTCTCTGAAATGCATTCTCTCCATCCTAGGAATGAGGGGTACTATCGAAAAGGCAAAAATGGAGAAGTCCACCCGCGGGGTCGAAGGTGAAATATCCAATGACTAAGTAAGTTTCAAATGGCTTATTGAAAGGCTGTTGCAACACGAAGTGTATAGTTCACTAGCCAGAGAAGGGAATGTCTAAGGTAAGCTGGTCTCACATTTATATGGGTCAGCCGACGGGCTCATTTTCTCCTGTACCTGGCCTCGCCCACGCAGCCCTCTGTGTCTGCCGTTTTGGCGGGTCCGATACGCGTCAGTGATTCCTGATCACTTCAGGCCATGTCGTTCAGTTTCAGTTCATCCGTCGGCTGTGGGGGGAAAACATTGAGGGCATTTTTTCTTCGATTGTAGTGGGTTCCAATCATTTTTAAACTGTTTTCTTCAGGTGATATGTCCGGTTGTCACCTTTGGCTGGCTGATAGCAGTTCTCTGTGAGAAGCTGCATTTAGTTATGAATTGATCAAGCGTAGTTGTAAGCAATACAGCATGTATTGAACATGTAAAATCACAGCTTACAAAAAAAGAAAGTCATACGTGGTGAGCCTGTAACAATCGCATGGCACAACTTCACATATATAAAGGAGACGGTAACTAAGCTTTTCACGTGGCACAATGATTTGTCATATGCCAATGAAATAAACTTGCTACTATGTTATGTGGTATGTTATTTTATGGGCTAATAACAGGTTGACACAAAACTGTATTCACAGGTATTAATGTTTATGTTTTTGAAGCATTGACATTGTGCCAATTTAAGTTTGCTGCCAAATAATACCGGTAATACTCCTAATGAAATTGGATTTTGATTACTTTTGTGAGAATTAAAGCTTGTAATTTCGCAAAACCTGCAAAATTAAATCCCATCCGAACATTTCTAATTTTACATCAGTGGTAAAATGTTATCCACAACCCATAATGTACTGTATAATAGATTTGACTGACATTGTACCTTGATAAAAGCAACCAATCGGTAAAATCCAAAACATCTGGTATACATATAATAGTACTCTAATAAATCACTCAAGTAATACTGCGCCTTTCACTTCTTTGAACAAACATAGGGAAAAATGAACAAACAAACAAGTTTTGGCACCACAGGAACAAATACACCGCTGACTGGCGTGCGTGATGTATCAAACTCCGGAGTTTGGTTCCTCCAACAGAGTAAAAATCGCTGCTTCTACATCCCCATCAAATCGCACCGGTGTGGCAAATATCGTTGCCATAGAAACTTGTGGCAGAACAGCCTTGATCTTCTGCACATCCGAGTCAGTGACTCGTTCAATTTGGTCCAGTAGAGCACCTTTAGGAACTGAAGCATCACTGGTCAAGTCGCACACTGCACTTGCACAGTTTGTTTGCACAATGTTTTCCGATGTTCCAGCTTGTTTTTCACTTACATCGTCCAGATCTGGTAAACTGTCGGACTCCATAAAGCACTTTTCGTTCTTTTCCCTCATTCGCGAAGACCAGCTGGATTTGCTGTTTGAGAAACCTAGAATCTCTGGTAGCGCCTCCTCCTGGGAGCTATCCTGGCTATCTGTGATTTCAATAGTTTCTAAAGGGGAAGAATCACGGCTGCTTGGCATGGCTGTGCCTGGCAAAGTCGGTTGCTCGACTTGGTGAGCATCATCTTCAGATCTTTGTTTTGTAGGCAATACAGCTGCTTTTGGAGGCGATGATGACACTGATGCATGACTGTGACATGGTATCTGTCTCTTAAACGAATTTTCTGTCGTGCTTCGGCTTGTCTTCATTCTGTAGACAAAACCCCTTCCTGAAGACTGCGGGGTTTTCTTTTCTCCTTTCATGGTCTCGGGGACATAATCAAAGTCATCCCCACAAGAATCCCCCGAACAGATGTCATCATCTTTTTCATCATCTTTGGGGTCTGCACAGGGAACATCAGTAAGTCCAATCCTCTTCTTCAATCCTCTAGATGTAAATTTCCCAAGCTTAGTCTCTGTTTCCGATGAGTCCAGATTTACATTACAAGGGCTTGGCTGAAATTTCAGTTTCCGAGATGGCAGCCAGTTGTGAGATTTCTCCGGTGATGTGAGTTGGTGATGAGAATCATCTGGGTCTGATGATTTCAAGGTCACCTTGTTTGTCTCTGGGCTTTCAAGCCCCTGATTGTCTCTGTAGCTCTTCTCAAATTGCCTTTTGTGCGGGGGACTGCTGAACATAGGGCAATATTGAGTTGCTTCAGGTTTTTGATCGGGTTTGGCCATGGGTGAAAGCTTTGCTGTATTAGACACTGCTGGTGTTGGCAACGGCGATTTTCCAGGCTTCAATAAACTGTCACAAAGCCTCACTGGGGATGACTTTGTTGCCACTGACGGCAGAGAACCCGAGGCTTTCCCATCGACAACTAAATTTGATTGTTCTTCCACATATGCGGCACATACCACTGGTATCTCCCCTCTGGCCAATGTATGATTCTTTGTTGGAGAAACCCGAGGACTAGTATTGGCTGTTAGCGCAACGTTCCTGTTGTGGTACAGTGCAAGAGGAACCATGTCTAAATCACCGCTGTCAGTCGATTTTCTCTCTAAACTGCATCCTGGTCCTTTGACTGATTGAGGGCTGTGTGGAAAATTTTCAGCTTTCATCATCCCAGTCTTGCCACTAATGGCCCTGTCCTTTGATTTCTTGGCATTATGACTGAAATCCAGATCACCTATGTCGTAAGCTTCCAGCAGTTCGCGCATCCTGTCTCTGGTGGTGTTACCCACCTCATCTTCCGCTTCTGGATCTGTGAGGTCTTCTTTGGCTTGTACCTGTCGGCGTCGCTTAGGTGCACCACCTTTCTTGCCTTTGCCCGATGTCATGGTCGCAGTGTTCTTTGCACCAGTTGCTGCAGCACTGGGAGCCGGTGGCTTAGCTGCAGCTGCATTTGCCACTGCACCGATATCTGACTCCAACAGACCCATAAACTCCCCCTTCTCAGTTCTGAAGTGAGAAGCGAAGCATTCACACTTTAATGTAGAATCCTCATCTATCCATTTTATCTTATTTCAGATATTTCAATTATATTTGTTTTCGAAAAATAATAATCTCCAATTCTCCAATTATGGAGCATATTGTCTATTTCAAAATCTGTATAACTTTTCACAAAAACATTTTTTTTTTTTGTAGTTTAGCTACAAACATTGTCAGTTAATAGATGCACAAATTTATGTCAAGCAAAACCATTTTGGCCGGAAGGAAAATTACTCATAAGAGTATATTGCATTTGGTTTATTGTCTTGGAGTGAATATTTAAACCCATCTGACCAAAAAGTTAAGTTTCTAGCATCTATCGCAAACCTTTGCTGGAGTTCTGCGGTAATCATGGCCAGGACATCAACTGTGGCACGAATATCGTCTGTCCTAAGCAGGTCGAAGTCTGAGCTTTGCTCCAACTCATCAAACTTCACCTGGAGTTATCAAAGGTAAAAACTGAGTGAAATACAAACATAAAATACACTTAGATTTATCAGGATGTGCGGAGTATCTACAATCTTAAAACATAATTTCTGATAGATTTTTACACAGTGATTAGAAATGATTTTCTTCATATAAACATGATATGCATGACAAGCACCCTGTATTTTACAACTGTTTATTTTACATACCAGCTTCGATTGTAAGAACACTTACCGGGTAGATTAGACCCAAAATGTGGTCGAAGATTTTTGTGTACTATTGAGACCCTTTATTTTAAGACCACCTATAATATAAGACAGTATTTTCAAGGTCCCATGGGTAGTCTTAAAATAAAGGAACAGTACATGTAGTACATTTGAAAGTATAATTTTATATAATATACGGTGATGTACAGTGATTGGATATCATTAAGATTGTGGGAGATACTGGGAGAAAGGGGTGACTGTTTAACCACAAGAACATTATTCATCATTTTTATAAAACCCATTATCATTTACAAACGTAAGTACGGTACATGTACAGTGAAACCTGTATAAAAACAACACCCTTGGGATCAACCAAATGTGGTTCTTATACACAGGTGGTCTTTATATGCAGGTTCAATAACATGGAAAGTATACCCCCCGGGGACCTGCAACACATGGCTTTTATAAACAGGTGGTCTTTGTATATAGGTGGTCTTTAGAGTAGGTTTCGCTGTATGTTTATGTGGACTCCTTTCCAATTACAGTATCCAATACAACAGTACTGAAGTTTGTATCTCCCCTCCAGCAATTAAGAGTTTACTGCTCAAAATATACTACATTGGTCCTGAAATATTAAGGCCCTCTGTTTTAAGTCCTCCCTCCATGTTCTAAGGCTTCCATCTTTTAAGACTTCTATTTTAAGACTTCTCTTGGTTTTAAGATTTCCATTTTAAGAGTTCCCTGCTTGAGACATCCTTCTATGTTAAAGCTTTCTCTAGAGCACCAGAATTTGATACCAGACTTTTTTTTTTTGGGGGGGGGGAGGGCTGATCACTGTTGACAGGTGTCCTTAAAATGCAGGAGCCGCTGTATGAGGTAATACCATCAACACATGCATCTTTCATAACAAGGGTTACTTCATACCTGTAATTGCCTGACCGTGGGGAAGCCACATTTGACGATACCTCCACAACCATCTTGGCACCGGACAACGTACTGGGCCGGGTCACCCTCCACCAAGTACTTGAGTGTGGCAGGAACTTCCTGTTCTGTAAATGTCTGCTTCCACAGCAACATCTTTTCCTTCTGGCGCAGGTAGCGGCCATCTTTTAGACTGCGGGCAAAGTCATCTGAAACCAAAACAAGCACGGCAAGAATATGGCTGAGTAACTAAAATAGAAGTTGTTCTGCAGGAAACATAAATAAACAAAGAAAAGATGCTGTTCTAAGCAGTCTGTTCTATAAGTCTGTTCTGACAGTATGCAATCAGCAAATATGAATTTGGATGCAAACTACTGAATGAACAAGGCTGTATATATCGCTGCAATGGTTATATAAAGTTATAAATACATAACGTACTGGTATGGATGTTTCGTTTCAAAATGAATTACTCGTACAAAGATTTTCAACGTAAATACAGTGAAACGTGTATATGTGAAGGCCACCCTAGGGACAAACACAATATGGTCCTTATACCTATTTGGTCTTTTTATCCAGGTTCAAAAATATGGAAAGCATACCCCTGGGGACCTGTAAATGTGGTCTTTTTAAGCAGGTGGTCTTTATATATAGGTGGTCTTTAGAGCAGCTTTAGAGCAGAATTTGATTCTCCTGCATCTTTGAGATGTTTTTGTATCGAAGGTTGGAAAATACCGATTGTAAAAGGCACTGGGCTGGATTAGAAATTACATGTATAGTGTAGTCTTACCTGCCCTTTTCCGTTCAACCAGCAGAGGCAGAATTCGTTCCTCTCCCCCACATCTCCACATCCACTGGTAATCTCCACACGGCAGCTTACGACTGGAGTACCGCAAACCGGTTTGTTCCAGCATCTCCACCAACTGGAATGGAGCCCCAAAGTGAGCCCAATGTTAAATTGTTTTAATATGCACCCAAAATCATTAAGCGCTGTAGGTTTCCTAAAACTACCATTTAGTTAGCATTACACCAAGCATTGCAACAGATTGTGAAAGGTTAAAGGTCAAGCAGATAAAACGACACTTTTTGTTGATGCCGTACACAGACTTGATACTCATGTAACTTTATTTTGTTCTACGTTGTCATGATATACACGTCGGTATACGTTGATATGTTTACACGTCTCAGTACACGTTGATAGTTTCCTATTCACACATTTACACGTACACGTACACGGTTCAGAAATTCTGTGTGGCATCTATGTTTGACTTGTACTGTCCACATGTATGTGACTGACTAATTGGCCGGGCCGTTTAGATCAGACAAACAGAGTAATCACGTGACTCAGATCAGACAAAAAGCTCTTTTAAACAGCAAAGGCAAAAAAGAAAGTGACATGAGCATTGGCGGGGACTCAAACCCATAACCTTATGAAAGCAACCTTAGTGCTATACCGCTAGACTACTGAGACATATGCAGCAATGGGTGCTTTATGCACTAACACTTTAGTTACACCCATTAGCATGATCAGTGCCATGTAACAAAAGTGTAAACATGACAGATGCACACACACACAGACACGTACAGAATTTGTATAAAGCAGAAACAATTGACTTTCTACACACTGAGTCTTGAATGAAAACAAAATAATTGTTCCCGAATTTTTGGCGAGCATCTCGCTGCCATCTTCAGGGGAATGTGCGTGGGCTGACGTCACTCATCATGTGAAAAAAAAATACTGTAAATTCATTAATGTTTGCGAGGGATTTATTTGGCAAAATTGGCAACCATCTTTAAATCACAAAAATCAATACCCGTAAAAATATTTAATGTACCTAGATAATTAACAAGACCAATGAGCTAAACGTAAATATTAATCCCGCAAACATGGTTTTATCTCAAAAATGCAAACATCCATCCCCACGAACATTAATGAATTTACAGTAACCACTCATGCTATTCCCTATTATTTACAGCAAGCTAAAATAAAAACAAAACAGCTACAGGAACAACTTTATAAGTTAAAGTTTAACATTAATTTGATCTATTCAATCACTGTAAAGAGATATGAAAGTTCATTTAAGCATCGATCTTGAGCATGGGAAAAGTAACCTTCAAAAGGTTTTACAATTTAGGAGCATGGCTACTGTAACATTTATGTATATCGGTCGGTATCCTGCTGTACAAAAGATACCGGTATCACCACGGTAAAGCACACATCCCCTTTGCCCTTATTGACTTTCAAGTTCAAAGATCATTATCAGTCACATTCACACACTGCACACGGCTCAACATGCGATATGTGCCAACCTTGTTTGCAATGCTTGTGATGAAGGACTTGATATCAAGTTGAGTGGGACAGCTCTTCTGACATGGGGCATCCGCACACTTCAAACACCTGGGATGAGAAAGGACTCTCAAGTCAAAGCTCTGATTGAAGTTCAGTTTAGCTATACCTGAAAATATGTTGCATACTTAAGCATGCTGATAGCAAGCAAATATTAATTAAAAGTCCACCGGTATATCATGTGTATGTCTTCCAAAATCTGAAAAAATTATGCAGGCTACCCGGTAGTTAATTTTCATTATTTTCTTCACTGCTCACACTGAGCATGCTGAGACTATACATGTAGTGATCTTTAAGATACAGATCTCCTGAGGCAGTGGAGGTGACGGGAGAACCAAACTGTCGGTTTAGAGAATGTATTGGTGATTCTCAATCTGCACAGACCCTGTCACATTAAGGCTTACAGGCCACCTAGGGCTGCTGCACTCCAGGATATTGGGTACTATATCAAGTACAGTGGTCCCTCTCTTAAAGGACACTCTCTAGAGAAGACACCCCTCTATAAAGGACACAAATTTCCGGCAGCAAGTACTATAAATATATGTAATGCTCCCACTCACCAAAGGACACCTCTCTAATAAGGACAGAATTGTTTGGCAGAAGGGGTGTCCTTATTAGAGGGGGACCACTGTATATTAAGTATAGAGTCACCCCCATTAAACCATGCACCCATGAAACCCTAAACATGTGGTGTTATATTTCAGGTAGCCTGAAAATGTCAGATACCTTTACAAACAAACAAACTGAATTCTTATAATCACTTAAAATACAAAGACAGTTCTAATTAATGTAAAGGGGGTAATAGTAAAAACATTTATACTATAGATCATGCATTATGACAGTAATCCTCCATCTAACTGGGTCCTGTACTGTTTTGATAAAGTGACGGCTGTAAACATTTGCTTTACCTCTTTCTTTATCTAATGTACATTTCTTTATCTGTGCTTTAATGGGATGCTTGAAGCTTAGATAGCTGTTATATACATGTACCTGCCTATACTTCTCCCCAAATGCACAGATAACAAAGATCAGTACTTGTATTGGGGGGGGGGGGGGGATCATCAGTCCCCAGCCAGTATGGGCATTTAAATATTCCCTTTGTAAATAACAGGGTAGGTACATTACAACTACTGTCACCACTGCAAATATACAAGCAGGATCTGGTAGACCACACAGCCCAATTTAAGCAATTATCTGCAAATAACACCAGAGCTATTTGCAAAAATAAAGGATCATTCATCACATGTGTAAATGCGAAATGATTAAGGTGGATGTGTCACCTAGTAAAAACAGGACGTTGAACAGTCGATAAGGACCATCACTGCATGGCCTCTCAACCATCAAACTACCTGTAGGGGATTATAAAATAGCACCAGCTAGTAATGACTATGGTTAGAATACTTTCATCGAAATGTTGCCTTTCTCATGCTTAAAATTGCTAGCTATAGCTTGTAAATAATGCATGCTGGTAATTTTGAATCCCAGCTTTGCATTCTCTAACATGCTTAACAAAATTTAGGTACTCAAATAATCATGATGATATATATTTACCAATACTAAACTCACCTTGATTACACTTATTACTGTGACAGTGTAAATACATGGTGTGTGCATTGCAGCATATTAACATCTCTCTCATATCTCGGCAACGATTTACCAAGTAAGCAATGGTGATGCATTTTGCTGGCAGTGTGCTAGTGCACAAGTATTATCTAGGCCAAGTGATCTGAGGTGATAAATTTAAAATTCATTGCACTGAAGTGGCAATTTAGGACAGATGTATATACATTCAGGCGCTGGCAAGCTTTCAGGGGAATAATACCAGCTAATACGTGCTGATCGATAGACTTGCTGGCTAGTAGGTGACTGCTCATTCATGTCCTTGGCCTAGAACATAGCCCTCAAAGACAACATGGGACCGCTAGCTCAAAGCACTACTGGTCGATATACCTTGCTGCTTCCCTTAGGGCTCCTCTCTCACTCAGAGTTGTGTGCTTGATGTCATCGAAATTCTTCTTTTTTGGACCACATGTCTGATGAAACACATAAAAGTGTAAAAATGTGAGGATAATAATTTAATTTCCAAATGGAATCACTCTTTTTAAATATTTATTAGATCCTCTCAAACTAGCATAAAAAAAAACCTTCAACAGTGAAAAAGGTCATGTCATTCAGAACCAGATGGCTAAATCTTTAGGCTTTAAATACTATTTTAGCTTATTTTGAGAGCTAATGTTTCTGGACTCTGGATTCATAATATGAGTAGAAATACACCACTCATAGATCAGTCATGGTCTAAATTTAGGGTCCCAAATTTTTTATAGAGTCTCACTATCTTTATAATGGAGACAGATGGCAACTTATGTGCCCATATATCATGCTTATGTGACACCAACGTCCTCTATAGTTGCCATCTATCCCCATGATGAAGGTAGAGATTCCACCAAAGGATTTGGGATAATTCCTAATTCCTATAGGATCAAAACAGTGTGTAGTAATTTTCTTGGCATATATTTTGATCTACATGATATAATACATAAGCATGTATATGCAAAATGTTGCAAGTAAAGCAGATACCAGAATTGTCACTTTAATACTAGTTTGCCTTTGTTAGTTGATGTCACTGAATGTTGTAAATACAAAAGAGAAGTACATGACTACATGTAACATTAAAAAGTTGTCAAATTGTAAAAAAACATAAAAAAAATGGAAAAACCTTCCATCATAGATTTGATATTTGTTAAGCACAATAGGAATAGCCTGTGTAGGTCAATGTTAGCATATATCGAAATTAATATCTTTTCTTTCAAATATATCAATAAAGCTACCAACATTGCAACTGTTGTCCTGATTCCTCTTCCAGTGTTTCTTGACTTTTTGTGTGGTGCTTGACGGAACTAGATTGGCATGTGGCTTTATCCTTGGGTTCAAAGACATCAAACTCTGAAAACAATTGAAAGAGGAAAGCCAAAGCTCCAAGCTGGTACCCCCCAAATCTAAGCTAGGTCTATATATGCAATGTACATACCAGTAAAATATCTGAACACTGCTGAATATGCGTGCAAATGAAAATGGCTTAACCTAAACTAAACTTTGACATGTATTTTATAACACTTGGAATCCTATTCCAGTGGGAAGATTTCAGGTGGTCTAAAGTTTCCACATGTGCAACAATTTTAGCATGATGAAGATGAGTTGAACACTGAACACGGTGTGAATAATCAATATATAGCTCACTGCTATTTAAGACCCCTGTATTTAGCAGTTCCCTCCATTTCAAGACTAGCTCATGACCATCAGTAACACGTACAACTCTGATATTTTCAATACAAAGATCCTTCCATTTTAAGACCAGTTTAAGACCATATTTTTCTGGCCGAGCGGTTGGTCTTAAAATGCAGGGATCCCTGTATGAAGACGCTAACCAGCAATTCGACGCATTATCACTCGATTAGGGATCACTATTAAGCAAATACATTCTTACCTCGATGTCCTGAACGTCTTTGCTTAGAAATGCCATTTTAGTACGAAGAAAAACATATCAAAATCAGCCTAGTGCAGAACCTGTAATCCAACGTTAATAAGCTGTTAACCGCGATCTTATCAGAACACTTCCGACACACTTGTTATCTGAACTGACAGCGCGCCGCCCTTTCATAAAACGCGGAGCGGTGTGAAGTGATCGAGACAATCATGGGAATCATGGTGTGCTAGCTATATTTTGTTAATTTGTACGTAAATACTAATCTTTTGGTGTGGGTGCGTGCTCGTCTTTATTCTTCTTATTTTATTGATTGTGCTCCTAAACCGAGTATATGAACAAAATATTTCAAGACCGGTTGCCCATAGTATTTTCAAACTTTGCAGGATAGGGTTTTTAGACACGTTATTTTGGTTTGGTCTATGATATATATCAATAAACCTAATTAATTAAATTAATTAGGTAATAATAACCAGTTAGCTTGATTATAATATATATTGACTGACCTAATTACTTACTCCAATAAAGATTATGCTGAATGTTGAGAGAAAAAAAAAACTATAGTCTCTGTTGTTTCTGCTCTACCTTAAGCTGGAACAGCCTGCTGATGTTGAATTTCCAGGCAAATTCTATTCCCTATTTTTATCTTGCCCCACGTACCATGTGAAAAAAATATGACTTGCATGTGGGTTCTTGTAGAGATCCCTAAAATATAGAAACACAGTTCCACTCAGTTGTTGCCACACTTACAAACATGTATATCATACAGTAAATCAATAATTACTATTTGTGTCACAATAAACGCAATCTACTATAGAAACTTCGTTACTACAATTAGAAATTTGGTAATAATTATATTTCTGATCAAAATGCACAATAAAGTAAATCATCTCACTTGGATAAGTTGTTGTCACCATGCCCACATTTATCTTTAGTTAGTCTAGAATAGTGGCACTGTGGTAAAAGTTAACAGTAAAACAGACAAACTACAGGTGCATGACGGTGCACCTGGAAGTTGTTTGTCGAACTCTCTGTCTATGAGCAAACAAAAAAGAGATAAATTTAATACAGTACTTTGCCATTCACATACATAAAGGAACTCAAGAGTCGCAAAATACTGTGGTGTATCGGGGTTTTCCTGGTCGTTTGTTATAGTACTAGGGGATGAAGGAAACCCGAAGGTGATACTGGCCACACGAGTGTCTGCGAATGGCACCCGAAACCCGGACCCGGGAGACGGGAGCCTATTGTTTTTACCGGGAGCCGCAGCCTAGCTACCTGCAGGGTGGCTATGTGGTTGCGAGGTGACT
>JAAUYG010072814.1_pt1 | contig 11969 bp, 3 predicted proteins | sample 7278091 | NCBI WGS metagenome assembly JAAUYG01 (sample SAMN14350201, study PRJNA611818) | marine sediment metagenome | isolation source: surface marine sediment (0.6m) | place: French Polynesia: Moorea | collected 2018-08 | reverse complement strand
TTTTTTTTTTTTTTTTCAAAAATTTTTTTTCAAAATATTAACGGCCCCCCCCCCCCCCCCCCCATAATTGGCAGTGTTACACATCGGGTAGCAGAGTTTATGGACTTGGAATCTAATTACTTGTAATGAAAAGGATCTTGTAGCATACCGGTGAATGTTGGCATATTTTATGCTTTAACCTATGAATGTTAAAACATACATGTATGTTAATAAAAATGTGTATGGAAAAAAATTATGGTGCGTACTGAAAATTATCTTGAGTACTGGTATTACCAGTAATTTCCTAACAAGATATTAATGCTTATACACTTTACCATGGAATACCTAATAAAAAGAGCTGTAGATCAGTACCATTATTTTACAGCATTTATTCTGTATTCTATGTAACTTTATCAGAGAAAGAATCATGGTGAAACAATATATGAAGAATCTGGAGCCCTTTATCTCAAATACTGCTTCGAGTAAAGAAAGAAAGTAATTATGGTAGATTGGGGAGGTATCTTTGTGGATTATTTGCTGCAGTTTCTTATTTCTGATAATTAACTTATTTTGATAATCAATACTTATGGAATATACAGTCAGTTGCAGGGTATTGGTGGAAATAACCTGACATCATATAATGCTGAACAAGATAAAATAATTGATATATTCTTTGAGTTAAGGGTTCACTATACCAGGTCAAAAGTTTAAATCCCCATAAATCATTGCACATTCAGAAATGAAGTTTCATGTGCTTCTCATATGTAAAGGAATTCATTAGGCTTTAAGAATTTGGTTTGCTTCTTTCACATGCAGTGTACATACTACATGTGCTACATACCTTGAAAGAAAAGGCTTTGAATCTGAAGGCAGTGCTTCATGGTGGTATAGCCACTGTGAATAGACTTGTGGGCCACTTTCTGCAGATATAATAATGTCTGGAAACATCACAATGCAGTCTAATCCTTTCTTTGCCTAAATACGTCTCGGATGTCATGCCCCTGGGAACAGGAAATTAGATTCCCATGAGAACAATGACACTATGTTCATTAGGCTGTAATAATGTCTGAGATGTCAGCTGCAGGCTTGTACTAAAATGTCAACTGGTATATGTACATGATGTAGAAGTCTTATTGCCTAAAGCTGCAGCTTCTTCTGTACATTGCAAGTTCCCACGGCTAACAAAAGCATTTTTTTGTGTGATTTGCAGGTGAAGAAGGTGCTGCCAAGTGGTGTGAGTGGCCAGGACAGGCGGCTGTTGGTTGGAGATCGTCTACTGATGTACAACGGACAGAGTCTACAGGGTTTGGCACAGCAAGAGGTCACACGGATCCTTAGTCAACCTGCTCGCATAGTCCACCTCTCAATTCTTCGAGCAAAATCCAACCCGGGACTGGAGGATTATAACAGCATATTTTCCTTCAGTCCTTCTGGCGATGCCATCGGGGCTGACACTGTAATTCCGGAACCTCTCCCAGGGTTGTCCGCAGCCGCTGATGTCGAGGACACCACCAAACAGACATTGGATACCGCTAACTCGGACGATATATTCTCCATGCTGGATGTGGAAGACTTGGGAGGTGATGTGTCACCGGGACAACTGAACCTCAACCAAAATCAGCTGTTTGCACAGAGACATGTGAAACTGGCATATGCCAGTAATGAGGGAAGAAATAAAGATATGCAGGGAGAAGATCATATGGGGTCAACAAGTCCAAGCCACGTTGGGGATACTAGCGACAGCCCTCAACCAACAGAAGCAGCATTGGTACCACATCAAAAGCAACCACATGAAGGCATGCCAGGTGGAAGGAGTACTCCAGGGCCAGAAGTTATCAGCATATCTCATCCACCACTACCGTCATCCTCACCTCCAGCACCAGCTATCAGTGAGGGGTCAAACAGGACAACTCCAGGAGAGGTATCCAAAGGCAGCCATTTGCCGGCAGTCCGACCTTCTGTGATAAAACTCTCCCCTGTCAGTCGTGCTGATCTACCAGTGACAAACATTGATGATGTGTTGGACAGCGATTCGAGTAGCTCCGACATGGATGGTATGAGCAATGAGGGGTCATATGACCTAACCTCAGCCAAGGAGATGGTAAGTCTCCATTATCAGCCAGACGATACCACACCATCCAATAGTGTTGTGGGGCTGAAGTTTGACCAGAGAGACCTCCGTTTGGAAATTCCTCTCAGCAGCAGTACCGCTTCAACTGATCAGAAATCTTTACATGTGGCTGAAGTGCATGCATCTTCAGATTTGCCACAGAGAGGCTCATACGATGACGACAACAAATCGTTCCTGAGATTGTTATCACCTGGCAGTGGGAAGTCTTCTGCTCGTAGCTCTTTAACTGCCATCACACCGCTGGAGTATAGCCAAGCATCATCAAGAACTGGCAGCATGGATACAAATGCCTTGGTTACACAGGCACTGGTTAATGCATTTGAAGAGCTGGAAAAGAAAATTGACACTGATGATGATCTTCAGACACCGACAGAGGAAAGAAGAAAAGAAGTTACAAAAAAGCCTACAATGCTGAAGCCTCCTGCAACTCCCTATGCAAGACAACCATCTCCGAACTTGTCAGAACGAGTCAGGCAGCTGGAGTCCAAGCTTCCACTGAGGAAGATGAAGTCAGATGGAACCATTGTTAGAGTTTTCCCACCTCAAGTGACCTCACAACCACCACAGACAAAGTCAACAGCTTTCGCACCAGCAGTGACCTCACAACCACCATCACAGATAAAGTCAACAGTTTTTACACCTCCAGTGACCTCACAACCACCATCACAAACAAAGTCAATAGTTTTCACACCTACAGTGACCTCACAACTACCATCACAGACAAAGCCAACTAAGTCACGATTATCACCTCGGCCACGCAAAGCCCGGTCACATTCTCCACAGAGCCAACAGTCACAAGAATCTCCCTCAGCTAAGTCACAACTGCCATCCAGCTCGGAAGACAGAAGATCACGGTCACCATTGCGAAAATTTGCAAAGAACTTGCAGCGAACACTGTCACCATCAAATCCACCTGAAACAAAACCTCCAACAACTGCCCAACAACTGCCTAAGTCACAACCTCTGACACAGTTACAACCCCCGTTGTCACACACAAGCCCTTCAAGGTCTCCAGGTTTCACAGAACTACCAAAGATGACTGGTTCATCACATTTACCGGTACGTAAGGCTGGGCCACCTCCTCACCCACCACCACCTGCAGGTTACAAGCTGAAACCAGTTGCGAAAGGAAATACTACTTCCAAAACTCCAACTCAGAAAACTTCGGATGAAGAACTTCATACAGAGCCTAAAGCAGTTGATCATATGGCTCCTCGTCCTTTGGAAAAAACATCACCAAAAGTTAACCCATCCAGCGTACAAGACATTCTGCCACCTCCCAATGGCTTTTCATATGGAAGTCCAAAGTTACGTACATCACCAGAACATCAAGGATCACAGGTGATTACTGCAGATGACAGTATTCAGCAAGATAGTACAGAGGCCATTGGCGGATATAGCCATCAGTCGGCTCTTCCTGGATACGGAGTACCTCTAGTCAACACAGGCCAAGATCTTCATTTAGATGTCACTAATGTAAAAGACCCAGTAGGAAAGACAGGGCTCAAAACATCCACAACAGAGGAGAAACCATCAAAGAAGCAAAGCATCTTTCCAGAAAAGAGCTTCTTACATGGCACAGAAGAAATGGCGAAGAGTACAACTTTGATCCAGCCTTCAGAGCTGCATAATAACTCCGAGAATGAAACTGAAGAGAGCATAAGCACGGTTTCACTTTCTGACACCATAGAAATGCATCCCATAGGCTCCACTCTCCCAAGAGAATTTTATGACGCTCCCAGTGTTACAGAAAAAAGGCTCATGCATACTGACCTGGCACCAGCCAGTCTTCCAGATGTACCCACAGAAAGTTCTAGGATGGCAGCAGCTCACAGTTCAGATGAAGTTGACTTGGGGATTCCTGCTCCAGTTGTTCCTCCTCCTCCTCCTCTTCCAACCAAAATTGATGAATTCTCATCTGCTGATTACCGCAAGGACTTGCTGCCAGAGCCAGTCTTGCCCAGAGTGCCAGACATTGACTGGAAAGAGGATGATGATGACTACAGCATCACCACAGTTCTTCCTCCACCTCCACTGCCTGATGAAGCGCCACCTCCCATCCCCAGTGTGCCTCCTCCAGGCTTTGAAGATGATGACCTAGATGACTGGTTGAGCACATCTCACAACATCCCAGACAGTTTGGCCAATGTTTTGAGTCAGGAACAGCAACACGGAATGACTGACTACCAGGTTGTCTCATTAGCTAGTAGTGTTGTTTCCAACCAGTCAGAGAGAACAGAAGATTCAGGATATTCCACTCTCAGACGGGAAGTACCCCAGGCAGACGTTGATAGCACGAAAGAGAAACCTTCATTGTCACACAAATTTTCCAGTTTGATGTCTAATATCCCACCACCCGTTATACCCTCACCAGTGCCATCTCCCGTTCCTCAGTCTCCTCATCACTCTCCCAGTCCATCCTCATCTAAGCAGTCCATCACATCTTCCACAGAGTCGTTCAGCCTCTCGTTCACTACTGCTGCTCAGTCTTCCCATTCCTCAGCCCAGTTAACCACGTTTTCTCCCATCCCACCCCCTACCTTTGCTCGTTCTAGGTCTCCCCCAGCATTGCCAGCAGCTGCTCCACCCCCTTTGCCAGCACCTACCAACATTCCTACTGTAACACCATCACGTAGTAATCCTGCTACCATGCATTCCCTGCGAAACACCACCTCAGCTTTGCCAGTACTCACCTCCTCCAAACCCTCACCAACAGCTCCCATTACCAGAGCTTCAGCAGCATCTGAAGCTCACCGTCTGCTGAAACCAGCCCACACCCCACTCAAACCCAGTCTTATTCTGAGCACTCCACGACCTTTCTCTACCGGAGCCACCAAAGCCTCCCCGGTCAGCCCGCCGGTGCTCCCGGCTCCCAGAAGCACAATGGCCAAACTTGGTGACCCGCTTCCAAAACCCAGTGCGTTCAAGCCACCGCCGGGTATGACACCTTCAAAACAGATTCCTCCAGTTTCCTCAGGGATGGCCCAACCATCATCTGGTACCAATACCAAGCTTCCATCTCGACAGCGTTCGGAGAATGAGCCATTCCAGGTGGAGGTCCTGAAGGGTCTGATGGGAGTCGGTATCAAGGTTCAAGCCGAGAACAACGGTCATGTGATTGTGTCCCACATCCAGCCTGGAGGTCCTGTATCCAGGAATGGAAACATCAGGTCAGTAACCAAACCGATAAGATGATAGAAAGGGCATAATGTAGGCATTAAAATGGTCCTGGTGACATTAGGACTGTTCTATTTAAGAATTCCCTCCACATTAAGACTGACCATCAGTGACACTACTCCTACATATTCAGTGAAAACATTCCTGCATTTCAAGACTACCTTCAACTTATGACCATATTTTAATGGCTGAATGCCTTCAATTTACAGCTGTATTTTTATGGCTGAATGCCTTCAATTTATGACCATATTTTTATGGCTGAATGGGAGGTCTTGAAATGCAGGAACCACTGCAATAGTACAAGATGGTGTAGTGACGTTGTACATGTAAGGTTATTAATGCAGGTATCTTGGGAAATGTGAAATTTATATTTATTGTGATACGTGGTTTGTCAGTGACATCTCCACAAACTAACTACTGGATATGGATCTCAGAATATGGCAAATAAAAACTTTCTGGGATATCTATTTGCTTAAACAGGAATACATGTACATGTATAGATATTAATAATTACTCTTCAGCAGAATACAAATGATGCAGTAGTTTTCAACAAGCAAAAAAAAGTGTTGAACAGGGGAAAAACTTGAATAGAAATGATAATGATGCACAAAACTGATATCTATTGCGCATAATGCTATTTGCTTACAAAGCAGTGGTACTGAAGTGTAATCCCCAGAGTACACAGTTCTGGTAAGTGGTTGAAGATACGTCCCATGGAGTGTTTACACATAGTGACATCGTACCAGTTACCGCATGCTGACTTTGTGAAGTTGCTGGCTGTAGTATTTAAGGATGTTATTTAGGTGCTGAATACAGATAACTGTCAATTAAGATACAAATATATAAACTCTCACAAAACAGATTTCTGCCTGAAGATATTCAAAACTAAATTTGATCTGATTATTGTTAAAAAGCAAGGTGTAAGAAGACTATTTTAAGCTGTTATAATGAGGATTTTAACTTCATACAGATTTTATCCATGTTCATTTCAGAAATCAAAAAGAATATTTACTTTAAGGTACTTCAGCATTCATGTTTATGTGTTGATATTGTGTATAAGAATGTCCTCCCCCACTTTTCGTATCATCCATGTATTTTCTTAAATTACATGAGGAATTTAATCCTCTTATTTAAACTTAAAAATATTGAAGGTAATGACAAAAAAATTAACAAATAATTGTCATTTTGTAATTATTCATTTCTGGTACACTGTAGTACACATACAATAATTGTAAAATCACCAAAGGACTTTGCATTTTTGGCCAAACATTTGATAAAATTAACTTTTCAATTCAAATTTACTCTGCAGGCCATAAGTGGCATGTACCACTAGTGCAGTTCCAAACACATCCCTTATTTTGTGTGATTTTGTATCATTTTATGTACCAGTATGTGTATTCAGACAAACTCAAGTCCTGTTTCATACAAAATGCTGTTATATATATATGCACTATAAATTTGTTAACTGTGTCCTTTGCGATATGGATTTGACTAGTTACTAGTATTGCGTGCAGTTGTGCCCCATCATTCATGTTCACTTTAGGATATTTTTACTTGCGTGAGACGATTGCAAGTGTTGTTCTTTAATAGTGCATGAATTCATGCATTTTACATCCATGTAAATCCAGAATCATCGTTGTTGAAATTTCCTTCTCTCAAGATGGTAAAACGTTCACAAAATACAACAAGACGCATTATCGCTCGGAAATACTTTGACAAACGTCAATGAACATGAAATATGCATAGGCATGCAAACATGCAGAAGGAAAAAATGAACAAAAATACTAAGGTACATGTGTGCATATGGCAATTATGCCACAGTGCATACAATAAGACTTAAGCCAATACCCCGCTTACAGGCAGTTATGCTATACTGTCATACTTGATAATGCACAGGATGTACAGTGGTTTTGTCTCAGCTTTGTATGCATGCATGTGTGTAGCATTACTTATTCTTGGGCAATATATCAAGTTAAGCTGAAATGTTTTTGCATAACCCCAATGTATTGCATTTATAAGTATTACGGTATGCATAAGCTAGATTGTTCCAGTAGTTATGTCTTATGCATGTGGCTTCTTACCATCTGGTCCATGTTTTGTCTTTGTAATGTGGAGATATACCAGAATTTATGAATATTACTTGCGACCTCAGTTGCCTGCAAAATATGGAGATTAAAGTCACAATCTAAACAGAATCTAGTATCTATCTATCTATCTATCTATCTATCAATGACAGTGATATATCTAAAGAGTAGAAGCAAGTGCATCTTTATACAGGTTGAGTTCAAATCCAGGTCAAATATATTTTCAATTTCATATGATTTTCGTGGTATATTTTGAAATTTTAAAATTATGCTTTACACATGCAAGGTTCACAAAAAGAGAGATAAAATCCAAATGTGAATGAACATACTGTAGGTGTTGCATTAATAAAAGTAAGCTTCTAATGTGTATAACGTATAGGGTATCATAGAAACAGAACAATATATGTACAAGTCAAAACAATATATGGATGTGACACTGATAATATTTAAAAAAAGTATCTTTGTAATGATATTTATGCAGGAAGTTTTGTGTATTGTTTCCAGAGTCAGAGATCGTCTACTTGCTGTGAATGGGCGTGAAGTGACCGGTCAAAATCAGACGACTATTGACAAGACCATCCAGAAACTTCCTAGCGGTATCACGCGTCTCCTGGTAATGGCTGGTGACATGACAGCTGTGGCAGGGACAAATTACTCCAGACCCATTAGTACACCTAAAACAGGTTAGTACAGGATGGCATGCTTATTTCATACTGTTAATTTACTGTTTCATAATATGAATGTGCTCTGTCAACTGCATATATCCTTTGCTTGCTAAATATTGTGGTCATATGTACATGTACCAGTACATGTACATATATTAGTGAATGTATATGTATGACCACAAGTGGGTGTCATGCCTTTCTTAGCTTTAGCCTGGTGTCGTTGCTGTGACAATGCTTTTGTTTTTTTAGATGAATATGGTAAACTGGACATTACTGTATGCTCTCAGTTGTATGTAGGTCCGCATATAGATATAAGGTAGTCCTTGTCAACGTGGCAATTTATATGAGGTGGCCTTTGGTGAGAGGGAGAACTTTGATCCATTCATGGAGTACATGTACATATGTGGCTGGTGCCAACGGGGAGTTTTGGCCATCAGGTTGAGGAGGCTTTCTGTAGAGTTACCCACTGAGAGACTACCTATGTTGTACAGAACTCGAGATATTCTGAGTGCTATAATGCATTTTCCTTTGTTTTGTCTTGTACTGTGTCTTGTGTTTGAATTGGTATACATGTAGCTTAATTGATTCTTACTGGCAAAGATATGACAAGTGTCAGATGTGTGTCAGATGTCTTGCCATTGCCAGTTTGTGTCAGATGTCAATGTCTGCTTTTGCGAGTTTGTGTCAGACATTCAACTTTGCATGTTTGTGTCAGATACCTGTCTTTGTCAGTATTCGTGACATTGCCAGTGGTGTCTCAGATGTCTTGTCATGAACAGTTTGTGTCTGGCAGTTTGTGTCAAATGTCTTGTCATGAACAGTTTGTGTCAGATGTCAGTCTTTGCCAGTTTGTCTCAGATGTCTTCTTGTTGCTGGTTTGCGTCAGATGTCTTGTCATTGTCAGTATGTCAAACGTACGTATTTGCTAGTGTATTAGGTCTCTGTTTTTGACAGTGTACCTCAAATTGCCAGAGTGTATCAAACATCTGTCAAAATACATCAGTTTCAGCAGTCCTGTCTCTGTCAGTTGTGTGTCATCTATCTCTCTGTGCCAGATTTTGCATGGCATCATTCTTTGTGCTATTAAATGTTTACTATCTGTCAAAGTGTTAAGGCGCTTTGTCTGTAAAGTCCATACTCAAAGCATGAATCAAATATTTCCATGTATACAGCTGGTATACTCAGCCTGACTTCCAACGCAACACCGCGCTCGGGCAGAGGTCCGATATCCAGTGTCAGCGATCGGTATGATGTTGCATTGGAAGTTTGGCTGAGTATATATACTGCTCCAGATAAACGGTACTATGCACATCTATATGAGAAAAGAAGATACTAGACTCGGGGCATTCAGTCAAACACACTCCAAATGGCTGCCATAACCCATTTCCTGTCTTCCATGTATGTCACCTCGCAGATACAGTGTGCATGTATTTTCTTCAAAAGTGGTAGCAATGTTATGCAAATAGTACTACCCAAGCACCTTTTAATAATTCCTAGTACAAAAGATTTAACACACGTGTAACCTTGTCGAGGCTTTGACTAAGACTTACACTCTCAGATAGTCAGACTCAAAAAAACTTTTACAGACTTGTGTGCCCAAACTTTGCAAAAGCACTTCAGTTTAAACAGAACTTCGGAGAATGGAAAAGGTTGCATAAGTCAAAGACTGGATTTGAATGCGGTGATGATGCTCAAACCAATAGAGGTATTACATCACTACACACATGGCTTTGTGGGTAAGCTATATCAGAAGTTTGAACATGTGGAACAAAATGTAATTGTTGCATTTCCACCCACAGCTTAATAAGCACTGACTGTGGGCCCTATGATTGCTATTTGTAGTTTTCGAAAAGTTTTAGTGACCCCAAAATATATTAGCTTGCAATATTTGTACGCTAGTATATATATTGGCAAAGCCAGAAAAGGTTTAGCTCTTTCTGTTTTGCCACTTTCTGTTCTTATACTATTCTTTTTCCATTTTAGGTGTCTATATACATCTGTCTTCAAAGTTTATACTGGTGACTTTCAAAAACTGCAAGCAGCAGCAGGCTTTATTAGGGTACAATGACCCAATCAGATTTATGCAGTGTATGCACACATCCCTAAACTTCTCAACCCAGCCAGGGTCCTGACTTGTATTAGCCAGACAGTAATTACATCTGTTAAAGCACCACTCATCTGCAACCATCAAATAGAGATGCTCTTGTTGTTTTTGCATTGAGTAAAATTTATTCACAACACCACCAGTGTGATGGAGCTCTTACTGAGAAGCATCTAGCAAAATTGATTTATGATGCTACTATATGTAATATAAACCTAGTAAATTGAGACATCAAGTGAGGCCACAAGCAAGGATTGTGATTCTTCTTGCAAGGACTTTGCCCAAGAGATGAAGCAATAACATCTATATAGGACAGAGGTGAAGCAATAATATAGAAAGACAGAAACCCTACACAAGAAGGCAAGTTGTCTGGTAGCCGAGGAGGCGAGAAATTAATTACCAGCTCCACCCACTTTGAATGACAACACGGGCCGCTGGAGATGTCAAGATCTACATGTACTCGTCGGTCATCATTTCTTTTGAATTGCAAATTGTTTGCTAAATGCTTAATTGCCTTTTATACCTTTTGTATATACATGCATGCCTGTATAAATTTAGTAGTTGGACATAAATTAACCCAGAAGAAACTTGACAATTACAAAGGAAAACAAAATAAGAGAAAGGTCAAAGTGTAAGATTTTTTTTTTCCATTGAAGAGCTGACCTTAGTCGCTGGACATGTTAGCAACACAAAATGCGCAAACATCAATCTTTGTGTGTGGAACGTTTTCTCATTATTTGAGGACTTAGTACCATTGTTAGGGATTGCTGTGGACATAGACAATTGGCTGTGCAGCACAGACACTGGCTCCTCTCTGTCTGCGTCATCTCCCAAGAATGTGTCACATCACTGACAACTCCGTTATGCCCCAGTGATTCCTCTGTTCAGTGCATGCTTTTATACTGTTGATATAGCAAAACAGAACCCAGCAATTAGGTTTTAATTGTACAGCTATGGGAAATATTTACCTTTTAAGTATTACACTGACATGTAAACTTGCAAATTATGTAACATGGTCAATGTTGTACTTGTTTTTGAAATGTTCCACTGTGCAGTATCTCTCATTCAATGCTCGGATTGATATATAAAATGGCAAGATTCTGATATCAAACTGCGCAATACCCTTTTTTGCATTTTCTTTTGGCACTTGCAAAGATGTTTTGCTTTTCTTTTAATTTGCCTAAAACTCGAGCCCAACAATAAAGCTTTTACGGTCAATAACAGACATTATTTACATATCAAAAAGTGTTTTGACATAGATAGAAAAAAATATCTGTTTACAATACATTCAGTATAAATTTTTATACGTAGTGGCCCCCTAAGGGGGCACATGGGAGATCAGCTTATAATAGCTGAAGCTACTTCCTGCTGAAGTCTCTCACGTGAAGCTTTTCATTACGGGTAGGTAACCTCCCCGCTAGCTGGCCTTAGTGAGAGGATCATGGCGCGACAGCCGACCCCATGTCAGGGGCCTATTACAGGATTGTTTTTGCCATTTTTGGCATGCTTCGGGAAATGCCATTCAAGCGAGGTGTGCATGCATGAAGGGCCGGGCATCTTGCTTGGTCACTGTTTATACATGGGGTTCCTGGTACAATCAAACTGTATTAAGCCATTCAGTGGCATGCTGAATTTGGCAGAGCCCAAATTTTGGTATACTAAAAAGGTGTCTTATAACCTTAAGTGGTCTTTTTTGGCATGGGATATTTATTGTTGACAAAACAAAACTTCTTCCTGCACACCGTGATTGGGTCCGCACTGGGGGGGGGGGGGGGGGGGGGGGGGGGGGGGGGGGGGGGGGGGGGGGGGGGGGGGGGGGCGGGGGGGGGGGG
>JAAUYG010102935.1_pt1 | contig 11970 bp, 12 predicted proteins | sample 7278091 | NCBI WGS metagenome assembly JAAUYG01 (sample SAMN14350201, study PRJNA611818) | marine sediment metagenome | isolation source: surface marine sediment (0.6m) | place: French Polynesia: Moorea | collected 2018-08 | reverse complement strand
GATGTGAAAATGCAAAAACAAAATGAAAGCACTGAACATGCACAACATTGTTGTTTTCTTTCTTTCCAATGAGGGATCAAGGAGAAAGAAACAAGACGAAACAAAAATGGCTGATCGGTATGGCAGAACAGCTTCACTTGCTGGTTGTTCCGTCTCACTGGTTACTTACGGCGAGGGACATAACACAATTGGTCAACTGAAATGACAGCGAGGGATAACCACTAAACACTGGGCAACTGAAATGATAAATATGACTTGTTAAAACGGCATAACGCACAAAAACAATTGCAGGGATGGGCCAACCAAATCAAAACTTCTCTCATTCGTGGACAGCATTCACAGCAAAGCAGACATTTAACCCGATGAGGGACACATTGCATTAGTCTTGGGCTCACTCACAATGTCGAAATAGTTTGTTGGTGGGTAGAGCTCACCACAACCGAAAAAGCAATGCCCGGCAAATTTTCTCAGCACCGAATCTGAAACACGTCAATTTCTTTGTGTTTGTGGTTGAATGTCTGGTCTGCAGAACAGGATCACCACCAGTCACGCCGCACCTCGTCTTTGAGCAGACCAGCTGCCCGGGTGTTAGTACTCACAACAAGCAGAACAGGGCGCCCTCGGTCGGCGCTACTTACGCTTGGGGACGTACGCGAACGGTGCGGGCGCCACTTGAGCCGGTGGCGCCGCTTGCGGCTTCACTTGTGCTAAAATGTGCCACAGCAAAATCAACTACAGCACAGCCAGCCAGAATCACCATCCTCGCCCCTACACGCCCCGACTGCCCCAACGACAACATCGTGAGAATCTCCACCAACAAAATCTCAACATCACGAATCAGTGGCCGGCAAAAGCGTGTGACGTACTCCCAGTAAAAAGAAGCAATAAGTGCTTGATGTAACTGCTAACAAACAACAACTGTAGCAGCAAAACACTAAGCTACAAAGCTTAGCAAACTTCACGCGCATAACCCAACTAACCAGCGATACAAAAGTGCACGAACAGTCTCCACAGGGCCTAAAAATCTTTTATCTCAAAGCAAATTTCTTCGCACCTTGAAAAACATCAACCTTCTCCTGCATCGATATGAGATACTCAAAATTCCTGACGAAACAGACTGAGAATCTTTGTACGTCTTTTCCTAGGAAAAGTTCTTGAGAAATTGTTCTCGTCGCCGAGCATTTGCCGCTCAACACGAAACTACCGAACACCTTTTCTGTTCAGAAACGACTCAGAACAGGCAACATGAGACTGAAGATACTTACGTTCTCCAGCAGGCTTGGGACCTCCAAATGGCTTGGGCTGCATACCAGGTCTTGGAGCTACAAAATGCGATCCCAATCAAGGCAACGTGACAACCAAAGTGCTGCTGTTTTCTTTCACGAATTGGTGGTCTTGTTTGGTCATTGAACAAAGTAACGCACCAATTACATTTTAAATCTCCCTGCAAATCGAGACTTCCATCAAAATCGAGCGATGTTTACTCACTATTCAAGTCATGAAATCAAACCAGGGGTGTTATTCCGTGCAATCACAGGAAAACATTGTCCACACGACTGGTTAGAATTTCCAAACCTATAAAACTCTCCAACGCGCAAGAAACTGAACCAAACATGTCATCCACACAACAGGGTGATCCAAACCTTGGGTAACACATCTCTCTCAAAAATAATGAGCTAGCTTGGCTTTCTGATTTGTCATGAACATGTCAGCAACAAGAATGACCAAAATATGACAAAATCCTCGACAAATTTCATGCAAAAACTCCCAAGAGACACTGCATATTGTTGATGAAACAAACGCCTCACGGGCGCAACACAAGGCAGGGTATTGGGTACTTAGTCCTCGGCTTTCATTGGTTCACAACCAGAACACGTGATGACACGCGCATGCTGAAAGAGGCTCAGACACTTACGAGGACACAGAGACATCCGACCTCCATCCACTGTGCAAGAAGAAAATGTTCCATGTCTTTTCATCCATTGACATCAAGGCTTTTGTGATGGCACCACCAAACTAAGAACACCTTTCCCTCCTCTTTGCGGTGTAACGGTGCACTGACCTGCCACCACAAGGCACGGCACCCCCACCCAGATTCACACAAGCTTTTCCGTGTGAGCCGCGCTGAACTGGAGAAACTTGGCAACACATGTGCTAACTCGATGGAGCACGTCTAGGTGCATCCTTCAGCACGAAATCCTTGACACTTTACCCCACTTCCTCGTCTGTTTTCAATTCTTAACGCCGAATAGCAGACAATACAAAACGATGGACACTTACACGGAATCGTCTCCTGTGGAGGCGGCAGAGCTGTACACAAAACAAAACAACGTTAAAAGGAAGACAACATCAAGACGCACCAATGAAACAATTGTGTGGTCTTCGCCACAAAGAGAAGTGGAAAGTTCAATTAATTCAATTCAATGAATGTCAGATTTGTTTAGATTCTTGTTCTGCTGTTTCACTTCCAACAATTTGTCGAGATTCCAAGATGCAAAACACTCACAATCACTCACAAAAACTGGCCTGCACTGAAAAAAACACATGACAGAAGCACAACCAAAGAGAATTTTTCAAATAAATAGCTATTCAACAAAAACAACCAAGAACTTCAAGAAAGAAACCACCATGCAAAGGGGAAACAGAAAACAATTGCAACAGGCAGCTCAAACACCGAATCAAGACTGCTCTCAACGTCCTGATAACAACAAAAAAGGTGCGCTCTGCAAACAGCAATCTTCACTGCGTAACATCACACCATTCAAACGAGCCAAACAGCAACTGGGGCATTCAAGCAACTCCAATTTCCTTCAAAGTGAAACATTCTGTTTGGCGTTTGAATTCAATCAAATCAACAGTGTAAAACTCATGCTTTCTTACTCTGCGCGTTTACAGGTGGACCTCCCTCTGCAAGTGACAGTTCGCAGAGGTTTACATCAGATGTGCAACATGAATTCCTGCATTTTCACCAAGTGTCTCACAAGTGCCATGAAATTGGCAATTATTCTTGCTTCTCTGAAGTGATCCGTCGACTGTGAAGAGCTTTTCACCGACATCCTGGCACGACAAACTCAAGTCCTTAGTACGTCCTTTGCAGTCACAGAACATCTTACTGTGGCTTCCAACATGTCGCCATTGCCAATCAAAAGTGGCTCCTTCTCCAGTGTGACCTGAGGGCGCTTCAAACGCAGGTTGCCATGAACCTTGCTGGGCCTTCCTGCTAGTGTCCTCTGAATTCTTCCCTTGTGTCCGCAAAAAGATTGTGCTAAACTAACTTACCCGCAGACACACCGACGGGGTACGGTGAGTGGGGTATGGCCTTGCCAGCGAAGAAGATGTTCACGGAGTGCAGTCCGGCCTCCTTCGGGGTGTAGTCCACGTACCACACGAACTCAGAGCGCTGCGTCACCATGGGGCGCACGGTGTCCTTGTGTCCGTGCGGGTCCAGGATAGCCACGTCCACAATACCCACTCCGGCATCTGTACAATTCACAGTTTACACTTATTTACGCTGTTTCTTGTACGATTTTCAGAAAAACGTTTTTGTTTTTTATTTTATTTTTTTGAGTTGGACATCATTTACTGACGTAGCACGGGCTATTCTTCCAATGCACCAATGTCATTCTGCAGCAAATTTCAATACGCCCGAGATTACATGAACCCCATGGCACCAAAGTGTTCGAGTGAACGGCAAGTGCGTTTTGTACTTTCGCACCAAATGACCCTTGTCCACTGAAATGTGCAGCTCAAAGACAAAACTTGACAACAGAACAGTTATGAATGAACAAAATTCAACACAAAGTTTACAGTCGAAACATCTGGCGATTTGTTGCACAGGGCTGCGTATTCCGGTTTCAGCATGAATCGCCTGCAATTCTTCCTCAAACGCGTCTGCAATCAAACGACGCACAACCCGACGTCAACAGCAAACAACGATCAGGGATATCTATCTGGCCATGTGAATTTTTCACACGAATAGATGCCCTATCCTTGGTACAGATGAATGCCTGCTCTCCACTGTCGGGTAAACGTACCTTTGGTGTAAACCTCGAAGTGCGTCTTTTTGTTGGCAACATTGCCGGTTCTCTCGATGCCAGGTCCAGCGGCCGTCACCTTGGTAGCATCACCTGCAACAACACAAGAGAACTAACCTTTCCTTGTCTACATTTCCAAACAAACTGGCATGTTACACTTCAGAACCACGGGCATTCTGTTTGAAGAAGAAATGGATCTTTTCCTTTCTTCTTTTGTGATGAAAGTGAAAAACACGGCCATCACAGACAAATCCGTTTTCCAGATTCAACCGCAAGAACTCGGTGGAAAGCAAGAGATGTTTTTTTCAAACAAGCGAATCAAAAGAACCCACACACCAGGCATAGCGTCAACGTTGACCCTGAAGGGACTCTTGGGGATCTCCTTGCCGGCGAACTTGACAATAACGCGATGCTCTCCTTCCATGGTCGGGGTGTACACGCACGAGTACGTCAGGTTACGGTCGTTGTTGAAGTTCACCTCGCACTGAAATTCAAAAAGAAGTTACTGAGTTTCTAGAGAATTGCGACTGTGTGTTGAAAGTCCATGACATACACCCTTATTTCAAGGCCACACAACACCTTTACTCACAGGAATTCTCTGTCCCTTGGGGTTGAGCACGGTCACTTCCACTTCGCCTCTTCCTGCGCTGAACGTCTCCACGATGAATCTGGCGGGAGCGTTGACGCAGTTACCCCACGGCTCGATACCTGAAAACAGCGAAGGAATGTTGTCACAACAGAGTTCATTCACAACATCAGGTCACCAGTTTTCTGGGTCTAAAGTCATGATTTCAGTTTCAAGCGAAAAACGTATGTCTGGCCATTATCCTGGGGCGATCGCTGCTCATGAGTTCTTAGCAATGGGGACTAAGTCAATCAAGGTTGTCTGTTTGACAACCCAAGCAGGTATGTTTGGTTCCGGACAGCAAGGACTTACCAGGTCCGTAGGCCCTGACTTTGTTTGGGTTGGTCTTGGGTCGGAGAGGCGCTCCGGGCTTCAGCTTGCAGTTGGGGTACTGTGAGAGGTACGTCATCATGGACAGCTCGTCCACTTTCGGGTTGCACATTTCCTCCGGCTTGATCAACTGCAATGAAATCAACAAAGAGATTTTAAAATGCGAAGAACAATTTTTAGTTCATTTGGGTGGGATTGCAGTGACATTTTGGTGGGAAGTCTGCGTTTCTTCCTCTCTTTGATGGGGTGAAGAGAGTGACAAGGAGTTAAAACAGAGGTGTCAACATTTGAAAGGTCAAAAACTCTTGTCAAAACCTCAAAACCTGGAAGTTTCAGAATGCACTTTGGTTTGGAGAACACTGAATCAGCAGAAACCGTTTCCTGCCCCTGTAAATGTCATCGTGTTTTAACTGGATACAAGGTTCAAACAAGATGGTGCAATTATCCGGATAGTGTATCCTGGGATACTGTGAAGGTACGGTAGTGGTGGTCTGGATACTGTGGTAACAGACAGCAGCACTCCAGACCCATTAGACGCACCGGTCTATCTCAGCAGCGCCGAGTACTTGCCAAAATATACCCCCATTTCCCTCTGTACATCTCACACAAAAAATGATGGTCTTCAGGTGAAAACAAGTGAGACTTGTCTGATGTTTTTGCGAGCAATATGTCATCAGAGCAATCCCGGAGAAATATGTAGATTAAAACACTTTGTCATCAGCTAAATGGGTGTCTATCTGTTAGGGGTATCTGATCAATTCCCAAAAAGATGCCACAAACAAATACAGCTGGTGATCAGAATACAAAAGGGTTTTCACATCTGCACCAAGTGTGACTCCGTTTTGACAGTGGAACGACACAATGTGAATCTTTGGGAGCCATTTGTGACTGTCCAGTGATTTTTTTCAATGGCTATTTGTGTGTCCCACCGTGGCACGAACGACTGAGGAAGGGTTGACAAAACACTTTGGTGATGTCACACTTCAGCAAACGTTTTGTGCCTCTGGAACTTCATCTCGTGATTCCAGAGAGGCTGTCTACTTCTCAAGGCCGGCAAAAACTGAGCGCAGCTAATTTATGTACGTTTCTCCCAGCAAAAGTTCAGATGAGATTACTGCAGCAAACACACGAAGCGTTGATAAACATATGCTACACTTCTTCAGCCGCCCAAATTCATCGGTTACTTCTTTGATACAAAGTAAAGTTGGGAATCTGCTGGCGATGTTTTGCTCATCACTGGTTGTCTTTTCTGTACCACCCACCACAGGAACATTTAGAGAGATCGAATCAGCCGGATTTCTCTTTTTTTTGGAGGAGTGGGATCTGCCGCGCGAGTCGGAACATCCCAGTCTGACCTACTTCTGCAGAACAGCTGCGATGCTGCGGTCAAGGTTCAACATCTTCTTCCCGACTGATGTCTTCGTGTTCTCGTTAATGACCTCTCCTCGTCAAATCTTTGGTGCCAAACACCGCTGTCCCAAAGCTAGAACTTGTTGCAAATGACTGCACAACATGGTGGTCCCATTCCTGAGAAGCAAAGCGCGTAAGATTCGTGGTTCACTTTTGATACCACGTAAAACGCTTTGGCCATCGTTTTTCTTTCCATTTTTTCCCTCTGAACATTTTCCCGTAAACTACACAACCTGCCAGTCAGAGCCATGTTTCTGTGTAACAGGCTTCCCTGTGACTTGTAACCGTCACTCTCTTTCATCTTCCAGTTGCAGTACTCACGTCTAATCACCTGAGATAAATATAGATCCACAGCAGTTCTTGCTTTCTGAATCTGGTTCCCAGACTCCAGTCTGATCTTCAAACAGATCAGTGATTTAATTCTGCACCAGTTGCTTCGATCTGGATAAACATCCTGATCGTTTCAGAAATCAGTGTTCCGTTCAGAAGCAACGCGCGTGCATCAACCATGGCGCCAAGTATTCCTCCCTTGGACGTGCTTTCTTCCTCCCCCCAAATGGCATTCAGGTAAAACGAAAAAGACATGATTTCATTGCATGTGGGTCTGTGGTAGAAGTTAGCTTCGGCACTGTCACATTTCCCGGGATTGTCCTGAGAAAATCACAGATGAACGGCGCCAGCGAATGGGGCAGGTGGGTCCACTTTTCCAACCGCTCTCAATGAGCTAATCTGTTCGTGCACTGGTCCGATACAAACGACGTTCAGAACAGTGGAATGATGTGGCCACAACCGCAAACTTGACGTTGGTGAGAGTGCGCAAAGACCAGAGATTGCAGCATCTTTGGAAACACTTGACTTCAGATGCACCAGGAAATATGCTGCACTCATACCGAGAAGCACAATCTGTGATGTGTCTGCACACAGCACCAAATCTTATTTCGATTTCACCTCGTTTGCCACCTTGTGATGTTTTGGAAACTAATGCAGATTTCTGTCGGCCGACTTCGTGGTATTCGACTCGTCTAACACAGGTGTTTGTTTCTGAAAGTGCGAATTTGTAGTTTCAGGCTGAAGGAATTGCGACAGCAAAAGCTTGGAAACGCCCAGTGCTCAGCGCCATGTTTGTTTGCAATGCGGTAGACCTGCGAGTTGCAATTAGCACCCAGAAATCAAACCCCTGATATTTCAGTGAACTTGTTTTGACTACGAGAGTCTGATGTAAAGTTTAGTTTTTTTCGCCCAAAAGGGACGCGACGATACGACGTGTGCCAGCCAAAGATAACTGCTGTTCCGGTATCAAACACACGGATTCTTGTCCTTCTGCAGTTGCGAGTTTGGTGTTGACTGATAGTTTGGCTGCCAAGCACTTGTGATTTCTGCAGGCAGGAAGCTGAAAATTGTCATTGCAACAGGCCAAGGAATTTGCGATACAAACAGCAGCCGCAACGCTATTTTCCAACACCAGAGGTTGAAAGCAGAAGTCACTAGCCTCTAGCACCCAGCCTGACATCATGGGTTCTGAGCAGGTTACCTCTGTCTGTAGTTGCGGATGCGACGTCCATGTATCTTTTTTCAGTCGCGACGCAGCTTCAAGTTTTCTCTGCGAGGCTCGGCCATCAAAACCTGACTCGCTCACTGCGCGTTTTTCACGCATTTTCTCGAACAAAATATCCGCTGGACTCGCCCTGTCAGTTTCCTCGATCACCTCGTAAGAGCCGTGGTGTGCAGAAACCCCGACCCGCTTCCTGTAAGGTCTGTGATATGTGATGTTGATACTGGAATCTGAGGCACTGGCAGTGATCGGCGCGTCTTCAGTCACAGTGACGTTGTAGAGCAATGGCGACAAGATAGCGTCGTGTGATTTGCCGTGTGGTGTCTGGTGCACAGAGTGAGACAGATTTGTGTCGGATACACTTGTGCCCGGAAGCTGCGTCCTGGAAGCGCAGCTGAGAAGACCATCCCAGGACGCCACAGAGTTGGGCGAGAACTGCGGGGCCGCTCTGAGCCTGGCGCCAGATGCTCCAAATCTCTGTAAATCCAGCCATCCTGTTTGGTTGGTGTCAACGCGCAAGCCTGTTGCAGCAGGACTTCTGCAGGGATTCTGTCTCTCTGTGACATTCACCTCAAAGCTCGTACTGGCTGGTTCAGTTAAGATTCTTCGTGTTTTTAGTGGCACCGGCATTTTGAATGCTGGATTCCGTGCGAATGCCGAATCTTCTCTTCTGGCTAAAAGATCGGCAAATTTACTCTCAGCCGCCACCTGCATCGTATTGACCTTCTGACCATCCAGCTGAGCCTTTCTGCTGACCATCTGGACGGTAATCACGGTTGACCTTTTCTTTTTCCGGCTCCTTCCGGTGTCACTTCCGGTATCGCTGCCGCTTGGCGCAGCGGGGCTCGTGCCCGAGGAATCCGCCGCGGAATCATCTGCCGTCACTTCCTGGTCGCCCATCGCTGTGCAGTCAAATGAATCCGAGTACTTTCACCAGATCAATGCGTATCCATCAGTCTCAGGTCCAGCCAGAAAACAATCTCAACTGTCCAGTGTGAAATGAAAGTCCTCTCCAGTACTGAAGATTTTTTTTTTGCAAGGCCCCAAAGTAACCTTTCACTGTGGTCCATTCTTCACAGAGCAAATACAATTTCGGCTCAATTTCAGCGTTGTTATGAAGGAAGCCAGTTTTCAACTTTCCTTGCAAATGAGGGAAACTGACAAGATGACCTCTACTTTCTTGCTCATCCTTCGAAACAGGTGTTGTATTGGTGTTTTCAAGAAGAAAAACGCGCACGACACGCACTTTGCTTGCTTCCCTCGAGATGATGAGCTTTCCAGGTCTGCAACCAGAACCACCATACGATGTTCAATTCTTTCCAAGAATTCCATGAGCCCCGTCAACGCTTTTCCTTGCACAAACAGCACAAACTGATATGCTAATCCGCAGTGATTTCAACGGTTGATTCTGCGTCTCTCATCCATCAACTCTCACTGTCACCGATGCGGGCAGCTTGTCAGTTGTTTACTCTTCACGACGACTTCGCATTTCCCATTGTCATGAAGTGCTCTTTGAATCCACTGTTCAAAAACATACAGCATTCTGCTATTTCGCGTGGTACAACATCAGATTTGGATCATCACTTCCTGCGGCACCACAGGACACCAAAAGCCTTTCACCCCAAACTACGATTCCAAACCAGACAACGCGCAGAGACCATGTGCCCTCTTCCCGTTTTTAGTTCGCGTGCAACCACGACATAATAGCTGCCATGATTCCGTTTGAAAATACATTCAAGTTCCTGGGGCTTCACATAATCACTGTTGCCCATTAAAAGGTGCATTGCACGGATCATCCGCTGTCCACTCCATGTTACCCGACTGATAATTATTGATCACACACTGCATCACTGTCCACAAAACTTCCCGTGCTGGAGAACAGGCTGCATGAATCCTGAGCTAATTCCAAATAGATCCACTCAAAACATCAAACCGATGTAATTAAACTGGTGCAGTGTCTGAAAATATTGTCCATAAACATTCAATGAATTGAGCAGAGCTGCCAGCCAATGAACGCTGTTGCATCGACAGAAACTGAAGTTTCCAGTGTCTGGTCAATGAAGGATCTGTGAACACGACGAAACCGGCCACGGTCAGCATGACATTGTGGTAGTGGCGTGTCTTTGGGGAAAGCATTGGCGTTTTTTTTGAACTCTTACTGGGTCAATTTCAGAGAAACCTCTATTTTTTCTCCCAATTTGACCATTATCAAATGAAACAACTGCAGCTTGCCTGTTCACTGTGAATCGCACATTCACATGTTCCACACAACACCCCTCCCCCTTTACTGCCTGCCTGCGTCTGATTGATACAGAGATCTCACGCAAAGCCCCCATCATGTTATCCAACAGTTTTTCTTTCAACTTTTCAGGCGACTGTCACTGACATGCCGGTGTTTTGGTTCTTTCCAGCTTCTAAAATGATCAATCACAGAGGGACACGTTGCTTGGATCGAAGCACAATTCGAACAAACTTGAGCTTGATTTGGTACAAAATCGTTCAGCTTTCTTTTGGAACATTTGTGCAGCAACCCACATGGAATCCGCGGCACACTTATCTCCTTGTTTCTGCAGCAAACATATCTGCGGAAATTGGCTGCTTTTGGTCGAAGAGGAGGCAACACCAGCGAATTCTCGGGAATTTCTGGACATGCAGGAAACTACGGAGGCACACTTTTTGACGTCGCATTTGCAAAACTTCGTTTTCTGAAAAGTGATTTCCCATCTGTTGATGAGCGTGCAAGGAGGAGCCACCAAGAAATGAAACAAAAGACTCGTTCTGCAAAGTGGCATAACTCATTTTCCTTTTCTCTCAACTCAAGCAGTTCAACAAGTAAATGCCCAGCATGGACTGACATCACGTCAGGTGAGTTCTATCATTTATCATCACACTCAACGTTGCACTCTTCATCACTATTTCCACGCAAAAACAATTTCCTCGTCAGACAATGAATCAGAGCAGCTTCGTAATTTCAGATCAAGCCGCAGAAAGTGAAAATTTTGTGTGTGGCGTGTATTGGGTGGTTTTGTCGCGATACGCACCTGCGGCACGTCGAGCCACTGCTCCGCGGCGCCCATTGCTTCGGTCGCGTTCTTCACCGGGTTGGCGGGCGTCCAGTCATCCCAGTCCGGACACAGACCTGCAACAACAAAATTTTGTGCATTCACACAGTGATGAGAAAAGATAACGGAAAAGAATCCCCCAGAGCCAACTCCAAATGTTGCCACTAGGCAGTGCTGACATCTTCACATGAGAGAAATTAGAACCATTGCCGGAGTTGTCTAAAAATAGACCCAGGCAAAAAGTGACAGCAAAAAGTGACAAGCACGAAATCACCACGGATTCGCCTTTGCTTCCGAGAATGTTCGTGGGCTCGAGCACCCCGACTCGTGACCCAACCCCCCCCCCAAAAAAAAAAAAAAACTCCAGGATGCAACAAGAATTGCCGGTGAGAATCCATTCCAAGCTTTCTTGCTGGAAGGGCAGTGGGTGGCCACCGAAAAGCCACATAAAACCGGATTGAGAGAAGAATACAAGATAAGGCTGGCTATCTCCGAGTTGAGTTTGTTCACTCGTCACAGTATTCCACCTTCAGTGACATTCCAGCAACAAACAATCGTCCTGTCGCTGTCTGTCTAAATTCCAATGCTTTTTTTTGGACATCTGTTTTGTACAAAATGTAGCTGTTTACAGTTCTTCAGAGACAGCCCATTTTTTCTTGGTAGACAAATGCAGAAACCGTACATGTTCAGAATTGCTATGAACGCAGCAGTTTAGACTGGCCTTGGGTCTTTTTCTTCAGGGTTTCTACCCTACGGACCAAGAATTTGTTCATCCACTGCTGTTTTGAACCGAGACTACTAATCCTGCCGGTTGCGCCCATCTTTGCCAGGCAGCACCTGGGGTTACAAATCTGTAGATCTCACCTGGGGATTTCTGGGCAGGAATCATTTATAAGTTCCATGAAAAGAGTGCACAGACCAATCTCTGCTCCACCTTGAACGCACCAAACAACACTG
>JAAUYG010125255.1_pt1 | contig 11974 bp, 11 predicted proteins | sample 7278091 | NCBI WGS metagenome assembly JAAUYG01 (sample SAMN14350201, study PRJNA611818) | marine sediment metagenome | isolation source: surface marine sediment (0.6m) | place: French Polynesia: Moorea | collected 2018-08 | reverse complement strand
TGGTATACATGTATTTGCCTGTGGCTTATTACCACCTTAATCTGGATGTCACAAAAGAGTATTTGTTGGCGGCGGGGTTTTCCGCTGTCCCAGCGGTCTTTCTTGTTGTACTTTACATTGAAAACTTGCTGCCGCCTGCGTTACATGTACATGTATATAACCAGCCATGTATAGACGTCACACCTGTGCACATATACATCTGTGTTGTCGTTGTGCTGTCACATTCTAAATATGGAGGTATGTTGACACAATTTTACACCTAGAACAGACTGCAAATGCATGTATATATGTATAGTAATTGTTGGGTAATCGCTGGTAATAATTTATTGCGCAATACCAATATAATATACTGCCCAACTATCGCATATTATAACAACACTTTGTCTACTATTTTTAAATACACTACTTTCATAATCGCCTATAATTTTATTTTTATTACAAGCGCGAGAATGTCAAGAGTAACCTTACAATTATTTAATATCAGCTATAGTTCTGTCACACATTTGATATTTGGAGGTTTTAAAAGGGGGGACCGTATTCTTTGTGCATTGAATAAACAATACCATGAATTTATTTGCAGTGAATAGATACCGCCGCGAATATACATAGAGTTCCACTTAGCAATGGTCGTGATAAAGGCAACACTCATTCTTGGGCTATAAATATAGCCCGGGTACCGTTCAGACCCCTGGGACCTTTTCAAAAGATTTAAAAGCTACCGCAGCAAGAAGTAACCTTGGGCGAGTCTACCATCGTATCATTCCATAAAAGCCTTTGCTGCGCGATTCTCTTATCAGTTTGAGAGCGTAGTTGTTTTCGGTTACTAGATGTTGCAACTACAATCGCGTTAAACTGAAGTGGCTTTTTGCTCTGCCTCTGGCAAGCGTTGTGTTGTCGGGAACGGCGGAGAAGACAAGTAGCAGCACTGAGTGTAACAGCATGGAAGACATTCCGGAGCTGACAGAAGCCAGGGTCCAGGCGGTCCAGGAGACCTGGGCCAAGGTCCGCACTGATATGAGGGAGAATGGAGCGACTTTCTTCATGATGTGAGTACAACGAACAGTAAAACAGACGCTCTAATTGTAGCTAGTAAGCGATAAGGTAAAAAGGTCAAGGTTGTAGGGAACAAAAAGTACTAACACATGTTTTTACAACAGTTCCACTCGCGTATACTAGATGAAGCGCTAGAAAATTTTATACACAAGAAAAAAACTTTCTTAGCACCTCTTTTACCTTATCTATTATTATTAAAACATATTATTATCGGGACAAAATGCACATCATTTTTAAACCTGGCGGGGTTTCTTTTTTTTTCTTTTAATTTTGCTCTGTTAAATTTTGGCATCCATTCAATACACATGTACATGTAGGTTTATGCAATAATAATAATAATAATAATAATAATAATAAGAAGAAGAAGAAGAAGAAGAAGAAGAAGAAGAAGAAGAAGAAGAATTGTAACAGCATCAAAATCAAAAACACTGTCTAAACTGTCTGAAATTTCAGGTTATTTCGACGCTACCCGGAGTACAAGGTCATGTTCACCGACTTCCAGAACTTGACTCTGGAGGAACTAGAAAGTCACAAGAAGCTCCGGGCACACGGCACACGGGCGTTCTATGCCATAGCCTCCATGGTGGACTGTCTGGATGATCTGGATATAGCCGCCCGGATTATGAAGAAAACGGTGGATAACCACTACCCCAGGGGAATAAGCTACACCCATATCTCCGTGAGTTTCAGGGCATTCCGAGATCTAATATTGTCCATCGTGGGCAAATTTCCATAGCACTCTTTTAACTCCAGATATGACTCGGGTTTACTATTCATCAGAATCGCAGCGTGTCCCAGTAGCTTCCTATGCAATCTGAGATCAAATTATAAAGGTATAGTGGGTCATGGACATGTCCAAAAATGGATTTAAGTTCATTATTCACAATGAACTTCCAATCGATCACAATCGATTTTGGACTTGAGACTTTTTAAGAACCTGGCCCCAAGAATTTAAGGTCATGCCAGAAAAGGGACCCAACGGATTTGGGACATGTTGCAGCTACTTTCTACTGCTTCATCCCAGTGTATACATGCACGTGGAAATTGCTATAATGTAGGTACATATATATAGGCTGGCTTTCATAATGTCTGAAAAGGTTCCTACATGTACGTATCAAGGACTCCGGGTTGACTCCGTACTAAGTGTGGCTGAATTGCGAGGAAGGGTAAGATATGTTAGGAAGGGCGATCGGTTAAGAGGTACATGTAGAAATAGGCAGGGAATTAATTATTACTGATAATTGTTGCAACTACGAACGATTACTAATATTACCAGTACAGGTGTAGTAGGTAGGCAGGAAATTAGCAGTAGCAACCGTAGTTGCAAACGTTCGATGTCTACATGCTAATAATGCAGGAGTAATACATGTACATCATAGCAGTAGTAGTAGCAGTAGCAGCAGCAGCAGCAGCAGCAGCAGCAGCAGCAGTAGTAGTAGTAGTAGTAGTAGTAGTAGTAGTAGTAGTAGTAGTAGTAGTACTGGTAGTACTAGTAGTAGTAAGTAATAGTAGTACTAGTAACAGTAGTAGTAGTACTAATAGTAGTAGTAGCAGTAGTAGTAGAAGAAGAAGAAGAAAAGCAAAGCAGGACCACCAGCAGTAATACAAGTTTCATTGGTATTAGCCACGGGGTATTAGCAGAAGTTGTCCATGGCGGAAATGATAAGCACAGGATTATCGGCAGCTTAATCAATCATTCTGTAATCTCCCAAGGTAGAAAGTTGGTGGTGCTGCATCAGACTCCAGAAACAGCGGCTACAAAAGTTGGCTACGTGCATACATCCATGTTCCCTGTGAGCATCCACAGGTTGCTGTGACGTAGTCCCTGTGCTCTACATGAACCGATCGGCTGTGTGAAGCTCGCACGAAGTCGCCAAATTGCCGCCAATTTGGGCAAGATTTAGAACCCACCCCAATAAACAATGGCTCCGTGCTGATATAATTCTTACGAAACGTTACGTGTAATTTACATAACTACCGGTAAATGATGCCGCCTATATGCACTGCACTCCCACAATCCACCACCCCTGAAATTTACACCACGCTCATGGCAACCATCATGAGCATCGTCATTATGGATAAAGGGCAAATAATTTTGAAGAAACAGGAAGAAATAAAAGAAGAAGAAGAAGTAAAACAAGAAGTAGTACAAGAAGAGACCAAGAAGTGAACTTTCATTAACTTTTCTGAGAGCCATGATATTAAAGACTGCAAAGAGTCGAACCAAACATGACTAGCATGCTTACTGCAGGATTGGAGTCCATGTACGTGCACCTTCCGTTTTGCTATTGACCACAATTAGAGAACAAATACGGGTTGTGTTAACGCCTTAGGCGACGGTCACCGACATCAAATAGAGCCTATTTGTCACCGTTTGTTTTCAGCTGTCTAGTGCTACTGCAGTGCATTGTATAATTATTTCCATATTGTATAGCCTCAGCGATCGTTTGGATCGCATTGCATGCATTGATCCACTAGATCGCCTCCGTCTGCCACCGGACGTTAGCTGCTACCGGAAGTGAGCCACCCGGTAAAGGAGCAACGCAGGTGGCTGCTTAACATATCATGCATACCCGGTATCTCCCAAAGACTTGGGTAGATCCACCAACTTAGTAACTCGCATCAGTATTGGCCGAGCAATAGCCGTGTTGTGTTCCTCGAGGGGGTTGTAATCGAAGAACTTTTAACGATTCTGGATCTGAACTTTCAACTCTTCTTTCATCCGTGTTTCACAGGACTACAGCTATCCTACGTGGTATGTTGTAAGTTATATATTCTGATGTCACTATAATTGATCCCACGTTACTAATTTAGTTGTTACTGTTAATCCGCTATCTTCTTTCTGCTATCGTTAAATGCACTGCTGCCATAAGTGCCACATAGTTTTTATTGTCGCAGCAAGAGCATCAGTAGTTGTACAAGCAGCAAAAACTGCAGCTTAGTAGTAGTAGTAGTAGTAGTAGTAGTAGTAGTAGTAGTAGTAGTAGTAGTAGTAGTGGTAGTTGCTTTTCTTGCAGTAGCAGCAGTAGTAGTAGAATATAAAGGTAAGCGGGCTCACAAACAAAGCAGCACGCTGTCTTGAAGGGAGATCAAACAAGGTTTAACATCGTGTTTGACACAGACTTTTACCAGACGCTTGACCCGTACGTAGGACTGCATTCGAATATGATTGTATCACGTATTACTCTGATTCGAACCGCGACTGCAAGTGCTATGTATCATTCGTATATGTATACATGTAATGGCTTTGCGATCCTCGGGTAGAACCACTTACCAAACAATCGGAGATATAAAGCTATATACTATATAGAAAGTATATTATAAATGTACATGTAGTTGTCAAACGATCGTTGGGCCAGTTGCAAAGTTGCCAGTTGAGACCGTAGTAATTGGCAAAGGGTAATTTCGGAGAGAAGGTTATATTTAATTACTAGATTCTTGTCAGAGATGTTTCCCGCCTGATCTGTTAGGCTTTCTGTTGCATTTTATTACGACACTCGGACCGTTCTGCTATGGACCACCACATCTCAGGTCCCAGTTCCGGTTACCATCAGACACACGGCAGTGTGAATGGGTGTATTTTTTATGTTTGACAGGGCGCGTATATACATTAGTTGTAAGACGTAACTTTTTGGTATTATGTGTATTGCATTTAAACCCTTGATTTCATGTACGGTGCATGTACTTTTAGCGGTGAAACGTAACGAGTATGTCCAGACCTGTCTTCGGTTTTACCAAAGCCGAAATTCATTGGAATAGTTCCGCTACTGCTGTTAGTCCCCTCACTTGCTACTGATAACAGGTGACATATCATTCATCCCCTCCCGAAGTTAGAAATATAGATATATCTTTGACATGGTATCGCTTTTTGTGAGTGTACAATGGCCAATGGCCAGGGCTTTCAGCGGCCACTGCTCTGATAGCTGATATTCTATTCAGTAAAGACAGCCTTCCTTCCAGTCATGTCCAGGTAGGGTTCCTATGGCAACAATGGTCACATTAACTGGTATTTGTTACGAAACTCGTTTTAAATTAGTCGTAACTGTGTGCAATGTATTACCCACAGCAGGTCTGTTGGATTTAGCAGGTGGTTTGCTATGAGAAATGTCCCCCTGCGGTTCCATCCTAACCACAGACATCTGGGAATATACATACCAAGGTTAATGTGCCTGACAAAACATGATATATAAATGAAGATGTGAGTTGTTATTGCAAGCCAATCCTCAAAGGCAGCCCAAATAAACATGCCATGACATTATTATATACACAGTAGAACACCCAACGTTTGGCTCTATCTAATGACAGAAGTCTGTTATCCAAAATACCTTATAGGCACTTTACATATCTAACTGCGATAAAATGGTTATGTAATACCACCCTTGGACATAGCTGCCCCTCGTACAATCGCAATATTGCCGTTTTCTTTTGCTTTTAACATTTGTTTACGTGGCCAAAATTTTATGAACACAACAGGTAGAAGTAGATTATGTTACTAAAAGCTGGCGATTTTATCAACATTCTATATAATATGATATATTTCAGACTACAAAATCGTGACACGACCAGTTGGCTCCAGTGGTAATCATGCACCTTTCAGCCAATAGCAGCATGGCTGTATTTAGGGAAACAAATCATTAGTTGTCACTAATCATTAGTACTACTAATGATTTGTTGAACTAAATACTAGTAGTCAGAGTCTGGGAATTTTAGAGACTTTTCGCTTTCTTTCCGGTATCTTTGGAACATTTCCCCGCCAAGGGATTTAAAATCCCCTATTGTTGTTCGAAAGTACATGTAGCAATTATTTTATGGATCATTCCACCATATATTTGTCCGTCCATCATCTGTCATATTCCCAGATCAGCGGCTTTATGTTCTACCAGAGGCAAAGATTAATATTCTGAATAAACAACAGGTTATACTAAAAGATATCGTCATGGCTTAATATCTGCGCACCGAGGTACTGTTTTGTTCTCTGTATACCGGTTTGCTGTGGCATAACGAAAGAACAAAAGTAAACTGAAGATATTAAATTTTGAAAAGGGAGAAACAAAGACAAAAGAAAGCAAAAAGAAGAAAAAATCTGATGAACAAACACAAATAAATAAAAAAATAGACACAAAGCGGCAGGCATGTCCTTAACAGCAGTATTAGCCATTACAACAGCAATGGGTTAATAGTATAACATCCTTGTTATTCATGATAGTCATATACACACTTCATTAACAACTCCAAAATTCCTCTATTTCCAGAATGCGCTGGACGTCTTGGTGGCTTTCCTGACCCAGAAGCTTGGCAGTGACCTCACCCCGACGGCAGTGGAGGGTTGGAAGGCCGTGGTCGGGACCCTACTTGCTGTAACCAGGGCACGGGTAGACGAGATAGAAGCGGTAAGTGGCTTGCAATGGGGTAGCGAGTAGTATCATCTTTCTAATAGTAGACAGAGCATCCATTACAGATTCCTTGATATCTATTTCACTTATTTGTTGCTTTGATTTGTGTGTATTTTGTATTTAACTTGCGGCTTGGAGTAGAGAGTAGTATCTCTTTTCTGGTACATGTAGTAGAGTCTTAGTAGTCCATTGTAAATTAGCTACCTACAAGTATTTCATATATCTTTATGTATATAATGTTGGATCCACCTGCATGTATTTACTGAAGGTATATTGGCGGTAGATCTGTTGCAGATTATGATACATGTACCTGAGGTGTGTGCACACACATGGAAAATGATAAAGTACAGCACTTTTGTAGTTTTAATTGTACCAAAAACCTTATATACGAATGTATTAAAGGTCTTTGATGGTGCATATTTTTAATAATTATAACAAAAAAGTGATAAGGGCGAAGTAATGATAAGCACACTCTCAAACATTAAGGGGTCTTTCAATCCACACTGGCCTTGCCAAAGGCAGTTCCACGATGGACGACTTCACTCTTTGCTTTTGTCGGCATACAATGCTACTCTAAAGGCCATCTGTGTATAAAGACTACATTATGTAGGTCATCAGCCGTATAATTTCAATCTAACTGAGGGTGTAAATAAAGACCACTTGCGTACATGTATGACGACCGGCCACATTTTTTGTCTATATACATGTATTCAGGTTTTAGGAAAACAAGACTTCAGTGGCGCATGTCCTCTGAAATTGCATGTAATTCCGCCTGACGTACATGTAGGCCACGCAGTGGACCCTTTGGCATATGTAGAACAGGAAAACGTATATGTAACATTTACTTATTTTATGTTCTACATGTTACATGTTACATATATGAGAGCATTGTGGAGTTCCTCGCTCCACATACACACACAGGCATCGGCACGAAACACTTTAGTGCATTGAATGAAATAATCTCTATGCGCAATAGAAGATGTGATGCCTAAATTTTATTTATTAAAAAATAATATAATGAAACGTTGATTTGTGATTTTAAGGTACAGGCAAATGTTGTACTAGTAAAGAATAAAATAAATAAATTAATTAAGTAATACAAGAGAAAGAATGAAAGAATTGAATAAGTTTATGATTTAATCATAATTTGGCGACTGGTGACAATGCAATAATTATAAATTTTATAATTTTGACTTTGACATACATTAGTTAAATATCACATTTACATTTTAAACTCCAAATGTGTTGCAAAAATTCGTACCAAATATACAACTACCTTAAAGTATCTATATTTTTTTAAAATATTTACTCAGTATTTATACTTACTCATTTATACTTACTCAGTATCATGAGGTTCGGTTAAAATTCTGAAATGCCGAAAAGTAGCACCGTGAAATTTTCTGCTGGTGCAATTTTAAGGCCGACACCGTAAACAGAAAATGGAAATTCAGTGCACGGAAACAAGATATGATTTGGCTATGTGCTAAATATATTGCACACGCATTCACCTGTCAGCGCCATTTAAATAATTTTAATCAATTTTTCTAAAATTTAAAACGTGGTACAGTTTGTTACAAGATAAATAGCGGTAGAAGCGGATTTAACGGACGCCCGAAAGACAGCATTGCGGGGGTGGGGTGGGGGATGGGTATTGAGGCGTGATATTAGAATCGCTGATGGCATGTCATCATGTACATCTTATCAAAATACATTGAGCAGCAGAACGGAACAATATTTTAACTTCTTCGTAGTTCTCCTTTTATCGTTCAGCTTGTAGCCACATTTGCAGACGCTTATTGAGTCTTTCATAGGCGGTCGATCCCTGACACCACCGTATCTAGGGGGTTTCTGTCCATTTTACAGGCTTTGTATACCGAGCTACATTTGCGAAGCTATGGGCTGCGTTCACGGTATCATCCGGATCAGACCACATGACCCCAACGTACAGAGCACGAAGGATAGCCGGAAGTCCGGAACTAAGCACGTGCGTTAATAGCCTGCGAGCTGTTCCCTTCAGGACACGTAAGGTCGTTCGCTCCCGTTAGTAGCAATCCTGTGTCTTTACAGTTCTAAGCTTCTTTGAAATTTGTTCAGAAAGAGAGCACTATTTAGCACACATATTTTTTACTACGACCTATACACGCATGGAAGTATTTAGTAGAATATAGTTTTGATTTATAGTTTCACCTGGAATTTGCTTTCCGACAAACATATTCTCGTTCCACCATAGAAGCCTTAATTTATTACTTATTTCACGTCTTTCGCTCAAACATTTGTAGTAATATGTGTCCCATTAATCCTTTACTGAGTATGTCGATGAAAAATGTTATATCCTTATTTTATTTATATCCTGTTCTAAATTTAAAGTGCTGATCAGGTGGCACAGATGGGAGCGAACCGCCTTAACGTAACTGATGGGTCGTACATCTGCGCAATTTTACCACCCACGACCCTCGACAAACTTTCTGCGCCTTTTATGTATAATGTATGTGTAAGGCTTACTACGCCAGCCCATTATCATTAACACTTAATTGCATGTCATATCAAATTATATATAAAGTAGGCCTACATGTTGCCACCTACCTTTCAGCTACCCTTTTATTCGTAAGCTTGCATCATGGTCGAACATCGAAAGAATTAAACTGAATAAGGCAGTAACAATAATCGGGTTCACATGAAATGTGGATGTTGCTTTTCCACGAACTGCAACTCTTATTTCTGCTTTTCTCTGTTACTTTATGCAGTAGGACAGCAACTGATCTTGATTCCTTGTAACCCTTTTATTTTGTGATCGGAGACAGCGATATAGATTGTTTTATTTCTTGACAGATGAATAAAAGTTTTCTTGTGTTGTTTCAAATGCGAAATATTTGCAGTTTTTTTTCTGATACAAACTTCACATTTTGAAAAGAGAAACAAGAACAACCTACAGTGTGCTCAGAGTACGAATAAAGATATATTATAATTATATAGAGCTGTTCTTACACAGTAGGCGTTCTGATAGCGACAGATTTTCATGGAAAACATTGCAGAGGAGCAAAATGCATCACACCTATCCCATAGAACTACGCACGTCAATAGATATACTTGTAACGCACTGTCACAAGTACATAGCACGTTCGCATAGACATAACACATACCCACATAGACACAGCGCATCCTCATAAAGACACAGCACATCTCTATAAAGACACAGCACATTCCATAGATGCAGCACATTCCAATAGAGACAAAGCGCACTCCCATAAATACAACACCTTTTCTTAAGGCAGGAAATTTTCATAGAGGCACAATACATTTCCACAGATATTCTGTACATTCCTACAGACGCAATATATTGCCGTAAAGACACAGCACACTCCCATAGAGACACAATAGACCCCATAAAGACAGCACATTCCCATAGAAGCACAATACATCCCATAATTTAAGACACAGCACACTCCCATAGAGGCACAATACATTCACATAAAGACACAGCACATTCCCATAGACAAAATACATTCCCATAAGGACACAGCACATTCCCATAGACACAATACATCCCCATAAAGACAGCACATTCCCAGACACAATACATCCCATAAAGACACAGCACATTCTCATAGACACAATACATTCCCATAAAGACACAGCGCATTCCCAGACACAATACACATTCTCATAGGCCATGATAGGGACAAAATAAATTCAATTAATGATACAGCACATTTCCATAGACACAATACATCCCATAAAGACAGCACACCCCCATAGAAACACAATACACCCATAGCATAAGACACATCATACTCCCATACAGACACAGCACATTCCCAGACACAATACATCCCATAAAGACACAGCACATTACCACAGATAATACATTCCCATAAAGACATAGCACATTCTCATAGGGACAACATACATTCCCTTAAAGAAACAGCACATTCCCATATACACATTGCAAGCCATTACATTCCCATAAAGACATCGCACATTCCCAGACACAATACATCTATTAAAGACACAACACACTCCCATAGTGGCACAATACATTCACATAAAGACACAGCACATTCCCATAGACAAATACATCCCCATAAAGACAGCACATTTCCAGGCAATACATCCTGTAAAGACAGCACATTCTCATAGGAACAAAATAAATTCCCTTAAAGACACAGCACATTTCCATACTGACGAAACACTCCAGTATATACAACAAATTCCTGTAGGAACATAACATATTACTATACAGACAACACATGCTTAAAAAGACGCAGCGCATGGCTATGGAGACAGTGTAACAGTTACTCCATACACCCCCCCCCCCCCCATATATATATATATATGCGAATAGCGAACACAAGCCCCGAAACAACACAAGAGAGTCGCATTCTGGAAGACATAACACACTCTCACAGCAACACAGTAGTGACTTTTTATAGTGACGTATTTGCAGACATATGGCATATAACAGCTTGAACATGGCAACGCAATCACGTAATCACACAGTAACATGGCAATGTAAACGCACGGAAACATAGCAACGAAATATACCACACTATGCATTATACATAGTAATACTACCCCCCCCCCCCCCGACTGCGCACGGCAAAAAGATTGAGAATCCGAAATACATACACAATTAACGCATGCCAGAAGATACTATACAGGGAATTAATTACGTAAGTTAACGATAATTTAATACATTTACGTATGACTAACCAAAGGCTATTAGCTGGATGAACTTTTTTTTTACTGAAATTGGTCACACTCGCGGGGTCAGACCATTGCCATCTGGCGTTTTTGTACGTGGCATACCATTAACCGTGGAAAAAAGTCACGCTTGTCAACGTCACCGGTGTGTGTTCGGATGTATGTTCTACGTCGTAACGTTCCGGGTAATTTGATGACTTTTGTCTCCCTAATCTCTCGAATCTCTCGTGCCGGACTCCTGAAATAATTCCTGCATCTCATCTCGCAGAAGATTTACAATCGGTCGTACTGACTACAGATGTTTACATTCGGAAGGGGATTCCCGTACAAAGCACGTGGTGGTATTCGAGCTGCTCTGTGATTGGCTCCCCGTATATTTTTTTCTCCCCTTCAAATTCCGCATTTTCGGACTCCACCTTTAATTACTTTTACTGGTACCCACGAGTCCCAAATTTCAATCCGTTTCTCTATACGCCCAGCCGTTTTCGAGTAACAAAGTATTTTGAGACCGGTGCACTGAATGACCACAAAACTACTTTGGAGGAGGAGAAGTAACCGTTTTCCGTTCGAGCTATATTGCCCTACACTCCTTGCTCGGTGTTTGCCCAGTGGTGATATATATATATATATATATATATATATATATATATATATACAAGAAAGCTTAACCCCTAGAGCTATCAAGTGGTTGTAAGATTCACTTGATGCTGCACGGCTGATAAGATACGTGTATACTATCTTTATGTACACATGTACTGGAAACCCCATGCTGAAAACCGCCACGGTTTGGGCTAAATCGGCTTTATTGATCATTCCTAATTGCATTA
>JAAUYG010086444.1_pt1 | contig 11974 bp, 8 predicted proteins | sample 7278091 | NCBI WGS metagenome assembly JAAUYG01 (sample SAMN14350201, study PRJNA611818) | marine sediment metagenome | isolation source: surface marine sediment (0.6m) | place: French Polynesia: Moorea | collected 2018-08 | reverse complement strand
GGAGTCCAGGTACCTCCTGCTTTATCCGAAAATGGATAGCTAATCCAGATTCCCAAACAACTCCAAGTCTTATGGACATCACACTCCTATCTCTCATGTGTTAATCTGCCTGCTTAATCCTTTTTCGCTTTATTTGAAAGAAAACTTGGTACTACTTTTTCGAATTAGTGGGAGGTACCTGTATACTATTCCCTGTGCAGGCAATTGCCTCTCACTCAAAGACGAAGACGTCTGCTTCAGAGGCAATAACGGAACCGAGAGTGTTGACAGAAGCGGAGGAATATCAACATGTCTTCTTCCTCCTCTACAGACATCACAGCAGAGATGAGACAGGAAGCCAAACTCAAACACAAACTCACTTAGGATAGGCATTCTTACGTTGCAATGTAATTGGAAGATTTATGTTCGTTAGCAACAGTTGTTGCCATGTGTTGCACTGTGCACATCATGCAGACGTATCGTTGCACTTGCGTGCTCTGTGTGAACGAGGGGTCAGTCACAACCACACTGGCGGACCAGTGTGAAACGCATTTTGCTGACCAGTGTGAAACGCATTTTGCTGACCAGTGTGAAACGCATTTTACTGACCAGTGTGAAACGCATTTTGCGACTTTTTTGGCCAATGCGGCAGAATGATGACAACCACACTGGTGCCAATTCACATCCAATGCTGAAAGATAGCAAGTGCGAATTAGCAAAAATGCATTTCGCATTGGTGTGACTGAGTCTTCACAGGCTGTGTTTTTGGTTGGGGGTGGGGAACCTGGTTCCTAAAATCTGAACTTTGGGGAGACTGGATAATCCAACCTTGGCTCTTGAAAAATGAAATTTTGGGGCAAAGATAAACATCAATTTTTGGCCAAAATCCTGGATCCGCATCTGGATGCACGGTGAACAATCGATGCATCAGTCAAGGCATCCAGAACGTTGATACAGTAAATACAGTCTGTACTGAATGTTCGGAAGCTACCAGCACTTAAGGCTGTGCTTTGATGTCAGATGTCCTCTGTAGATCTACTCTTATCCACTCTTGCTCTCCTCCAACTGCATGTGCTATGGATCTCAACTTTCAGGGATTTTCTGACTGATATTTTTGCAGCTAAGTGGCCTCATGCTGGAGTTATATGCAGTGGTCTCCCCACAATTTGAATCTGTATAGTCTGCCAGTTGATTCCATTAAATCTTGTTGTTTTTTGAATTATGCAGGCTTTATTGTATTGCGGAGACAAAAATCCGGTTTCCAAATTGTTTTTTCTGTGTTGAGATACTGGCACTGTGCATGGTGCCACGAGACTAAATAGCGGTGTCACTTACATCTGAGAGGCAAACACAGGTGCTTTCTCTGAATACAGTTAGACTCGCTGGTGCAATGATGCTTTGTAAATCAAGTCAGAACAATTGACAGCTTCTGTTTCCTCTTAAAGGGGAGAATGGCAGTGTGAAAACAATGGATTTAGGAGGCCCAAGGAGGTCCCCAGCCCAGAGAGGGGGGTCCCCGCCCCAGAGAGGGGGTCCCCAGCCCAGAGAGGGGTGCCCAGCTCTGAGGGCATCCCCAGCCCAGAAAGAGGGGTGCCCAGCTCTGAGGGGGTCCCCAGCCCAGACAGAGAGCTGCCCAGCTCTGAGGGGGTCCCCAGCCCAGACAGAGAGCTGCCCAGCTCTGAGGGGGTCCCCAGCCCAGAGAGAGGGGGGTTCCCAGCCCAGAGAGGGTCCCCAGCCCAGAAAGAGAGCTGCCCAGCTCTGAGGGGGTCCCCGGCCCAGAGAGGGAGGTCCCCAGCCCACAGAGGGGGGTCCCCAGCCCAGAGAGGGGGGTTCCCAGCCCAGAGAGGGGGTGGGGGTGCCCTCCACAACTACAATGGCTAGAACAACATGTACTTGAATCCTAAAGGCCATTCTTTCTTACAGCCGCTTTCGACCTAAAACCGATTGGAACTATAATGCGGGGACCACTCCAACTGTTGTTTTGTTTCCAGTTTTCACGGACTTGGGTGTTCTGTCTCTAAAAGCAAGAATCCCACATGTGCTTTTTCGGGTGACTCATAATTCACTGCGGCAAAGAGCAATGCCGGAAGTGGGATCCAACATGGCGTGAATCCCACTTTGAATCGTCAAGTGTTTTCCTTGTTCCTCTCAGATGCCACATTTTTGAACCATTTTTTTCTGGATCCACACCCTGAATCAATTGCACCAGTACATGTACACATGCGATGTCTTTGTTACCAAAAGCGGAGGTTTTATTGAGTGTACATGTAAGAACAAAAACGCATTTACCTTGTAGTCAAAACGAGAGGCAAGGATCCAGCATCAAGGATTTGGAAATTGAGATTATTGCTGCATAAGCGCGTGTGCAATCATGAGGCCTCGAACTGCTGCACTGGGCTAAAATCTGACACACGTGTTGCCCTTGTTGCTGCATAGCGTACACGCTATGAGGCATAGTACTCCTGCAGCTGGGCTTATGTCTGAAACATGTTTCACACATAACTGCACAGCACATGGGATTTGAGCATAGAAAGTTAACTGCACTGCACTTAAGTCCCATGTACTCAAGTCCCATGTGCTGCCCTTAACTTGCTGTGCTTAAGTCCAGTGTGAAGTGGCTATGCGGCATCCATACTCTGTGTGGGTTTCTCGTTTCGTAAACATACTCTTTACAAGTGCAGTACCACGCACACTAACAAGCGCAGCAACTGCCTTTCTGTGGCCTCCGTACTCTGTGTGGGTTTCTTATTTCCTTTCTACAATGGGCATTGAAAAATCTCCCCCCCCCACACACACAAACGTGTACCTCCACCACTACGATGTCTGAATCCCAGTGACTCAGACAGGCCACTCTTCTTTAAATGGCACGGCCTAAAAATTTAAATTCAGGTGATTTTATCTGAGTCCCCCCCGTCCCCGCCACAGCAACTCTTTCTGCACACGATGTTTGAATTGCCACAAAGCTCTCGCACATTTTTGACCAGAATCAGAACACCCAATGTCATTTCAAGTATGACTCTGTAGGCACACAATCAAACGTAAGAGTACCCCAGAACCATAAACACCCAAGTACAGACAGGCAGCACAAACCCAATACCCTGTTGCACAATATCTGGAAGCTTGGGATAGCTTGACAGATACCAATAGCTAAAACCACCACAACTCTCACGCCTCTTTGTCGAGATCACTTCAACCTGGCTTCGTAGCTATTCCCTTTGCGAACTTGACACTGAGGCTGATGTGCCCATTGGTCAACGCAGCCACAAACTGGTGGAGATCATTTCATAACTCCCGCCACTCAGTGTAAGTCCACCACCGCAACATCTGAATCCTAGTTACTCAGATAAGCCGCTCTGCTTTAAACTGCGCAGCCTAAAAAATCGAATCCAGATGATTGTATCTGAGCCCCCTTCCCGTCCCCAACTCAGTCTCAACGGGATGTCTGATACAGGTGGGTCCCGCTTAATTCAAAATGGACAGAGTAAAATTCCTTCAAATGAATTTCGAATCAAATTTGGCATTGCAGAGATAGATGACTCCAGAGATAGGAGTGCGATTTCTGTGAGACTTCGGATTATCCGGGAATTTGGATTAAGCGTTTTCGAATTAAGCAGGACCCACCTGTATGGGTGTGGCTTGACCTAACAACCGCTTGTTTTGACCAGATTCATAACACTGGACATCCTTCCCCTCCCCCTTCTTGATCCGCCACTACGCCATCTGAATCCCGAATCCTGCTACGCATTGATTTTCCCCTGCAGGAATGCGTACAAGTTGACTCCACCAGATTTCTAAGCCTCGCTGTAGGTGGGGCAACACCCAGAAAAACAGGGAAATTCAAAAAATGGAAAATCAGTTTTTTTCCCAAGAAAATAACAGCATGTCGACCAGTTTTGGCAGAAAGTTACTCTGCAGGTGATTGCAAATATGTCAGAACTCATGGACAATCCATGTCTTTGATGGAAAAACTGAATTTCCATTTTTTGAATTCCCTATTTTCAGGTATTGCCGTCCGCCACTACGCCATCTGAATCCCGATTCCTGCTACGCATTGATTTCGCCCTGCAGCAATGCGTGCAAGTTAACACCACCAGATTTTCTAAGCCTGGCTGCAGGTCATAACATAGGACTCCTCCGCTTAAACTAATGTTGCCTTGATTCTGCAGAGGGCAACAATAGCTAAGTCACTTACATTACAGGTACAAGTACGCCTGAGGTTGTACTTAACAGCAGTTGGATTTCTCATTGCAGCAGTCAGCGCTTAATTCGAAGCTGTTTTTATCCAGCTGCGATTTCTTAACACTGCACAGGTCTTTTTTGCATGGTGGAGATTTCTTTTTTTGATTTTTGCTGGAATGATGTGAGAGTGACTGAACAAGTATGCCTGCGGTTGTACTCAACAGCAGTTTGACTTCACACTACGTGGCGAAGAAAGCATGTTATGCAGTCCTACCTGCACAACCGTTTTTTGGCCATATTCATTCGTGTGTTCTTCAAAACCAAATTTCATGATAAATTAATCCGTTGTTTGGGTTGCAAAAGCTCTTGCGAGTTATGAAACATAGATGGCAGGGGTTTTGTTCAGGGGTTGAAACAGCCAAAAAGAGGACAACCACAACCACAACCACAATGATGACGACGACAACAGGACTGAACAGGGCCGCTCTGCTGTGCAAGTACAGCACCGCCTAAATTTTAGACATGGGCGAAACAAAAAAAAACGCTGGGTCTGGGTTTCAAGTACAAAACAATCGGGGGTAAAGCAAGGCAAACAGTGGCCAATTGGGATGCGGAAAACCAAAGGGAAAACCAGGAGGCGGCCAAAAATAGGTTGAAACAAGATTCCAGGTCTCAAGGATAATCCGAGGCAACACAGCAGCATTTGGGTACAGGGCGGCCTAACATTTAGACATGGCTGAAACAAGATCCTGATCTCAAGGACAAAATAATGCTGCAGCACTTGCAATACGGAAAACGATAGGAAAAGCAGCAGCGACTTCCATAAGGCGCCGGTAATTGATTGGCGACATTAACACTACGGAGTTGCATGTTGCTGCATTCGCATGGTTCTTCCAGAAGCCAAGGGTGGCAGGGGCGGATCCAGGATTATGGTGGGGGGCAGCAGTCGGTTTTTTTTCGCATTCTACTGTGTTGGGGTTTCGAACAAAAGAATATCCTAAATTGCAGAGACAGAAAATGTTTTGGAGTTTGCTTCGAATTGTCCAGGGTTTCAAAAATGGCCGAAATTCTGAAAAGATTCAAGCAGAGATTTTAGCATCTGGTTCTTCTTCATTCCTTGTGCATTCCAAGTCTTTCAGTTTCTTGAGGACAATGAGTTCGCTTGTCAGCGTCGAGGCCGCGCGGTCATCCATGCTCCAGATTTTTCTTTGTGGGGTGGTACCTCACTGTGGGTGCGACGTCCCACCTAAACAAAATTTGGAGAACATGACACCCCTCTGGAGAACTTGGAGAATATGACTCCCCACCTCACCCCTCAGAAACCAGGGAACATACACCAGCCAACCTGCCATGCCAAACCACGAAAGTGCGACTCCCTTACGGGACCTCAAAATCAGAAGTCTGAACCTGAAGTCATCCATCAGAAGTCTTCACAAAGCAAACCTGGACGGGGGTAGGTCCTTGTTTGTGTCACTGCCTTAAGGCATGAAAGAGCCCCAGGTGATAACAACCAAGACTCTGCCCAAGTGCACCATTGTGAACCTAACACATTGTGATTATTGTTCAACTTTCCAACCAAGGACTAACCAGTCATAATTTTTCAACCTGGGACCAGTCAGTCCTTAGTTAAAGCTTCAAGACCTTGGTTCTGCCAATGTGTTAGAATGTGGAACTCTGCCTGTGCAGGAAATTGTGATCTGTGCAGTTCCTGTGTGACAAAACTCACATAGAGTAGCTATTTCTCGTTGGTAATGCGTGAGAGAGTATTGACAAAGCCCAGGTTGGAAGCAATAACCCGAGCACTGACATTCATGTGAACCTCAGGGAAAGCGCATACTGGTGGGTCCCACTGACGAGCACAAACACGGCTTGACACAAAAATATCTCTTTGGTCTGGGTTACGCAGAGTACTCCTCATGGTGATGCGTGAGAGATATTGACGATGTCCAGGTGGGAAGCAATAACCCGAGCACTGGGGACACTGACACTGACACTCGTGTGGACCTCAGGGAAAGCGCACAAACGACGAACCAAAAGATGAATTTGGAGCTTTGTCTTTCGTAAACTTGAGAGTTAGGGCCCCTGGGGGGAAACTTTCACTCTTCATATCTGTCTTTGCCCTTTGAACAAAATGTTGTCTGTGAGGCTAATAAGATGCACTGTTTTCTACTTGGTATTTTTTTCGAATTAAGCGGGAAGCACTTGTAGTGTATTCAGCTGATGTTTTACATCTAGCATACCGTCACACGTCTAAACGGTTGATAACATGACACAGCTTAATCGTTTTCCCTTAACCGTATTTACTTTACCTGTGGTTAATTTGCCATATTTACTTGACGTATGGTTTATTTGTTTATTTTTTGCTTTGTCTGGTTCAATAACCGTATTTACTTAACGTTTGGCTCGAATCTTCTGCTCTGCAAACGTGCTCGTGCGAGAATGACACCTTTTCTTGGCGCAGGCGCAGATCCAGGATTTCGGTCAGGGGGACCTGAATCAGACGTCTCCCTCTGGAGGGAGACAACTCCATTGCTCACGCTTTATCCGAACACAGTTAAATCAACATTGGGGTTGATCCAAAGTCCTTGCAAAATCACATTTTGAACTTTTCTGTGTTAGAATCTATTTTGCAAGCCTCAATCAAAATTCGCCTGAATTAATTTTTTCAGTTCTTTTTTGTTTGTTACAATTAAGCGTACCCCACCTGTGCCCGAAAATATCAACTCCTGGTCAAAACTGCTGAGTACTGCACGATTTAGAAAGCAGTTTCTGCCGGCTCTGAAAGATCCAAAATCTCAAGGTGTTTTGGGGAACGAAAACTCACAATTCATGTGCCTGAATCTCTGATGACGAGTAGTATGCCGCACACCCATAGATCTACCCAAACACACGCTTAGTACACCAAGGTAAAGGTACTGCATACCCAAGGTAAACACACTGCTGAGCAGCTTTGCCTGGCATCAAAACCTGTTCCAGACAGATTTATGACAAATGACGAGTAGTATGCCGCATACCTAACCCTAAACACCACACAAGTATGCTGAGGTAAAGGTATAGAGTATGTTGACACACACCTCACTACCGACTGGCTACCTGCGCCCTTAAGAACTCGACACTGAGAGATAAATACAAACCAGGCCTTCCACAACACAAACATGACACATCAAATGCTCTCCCTCACTTCAACGGCAATACTTTTTTCCGAAAAAAATCTCATTTTATAGAAAAACCAGAATCCATGAAAAAATGCAAGTTTCGAGCTTTTTGACATTACAAAAAATGTTGTTTCATATCTCACGGTCAGGAGCAAGAGAACTTTTTGCTTTCACATTAAAACATATTGTAATTGCTAAGATGTTTCCAAAGCAGTAAAGCAAGATTTTTATGAAGCCAAGAAACATGTATCACTCTTTCTACCAAAACATATTCACTTTCAAGATGTTTTCAAAGCAGTCAAGCAAAATTTTATGAAGCCCAAAACTTTTTTTTCCACTATTTCACTTTTCCTATCAAAACATATTCAGTTGTCAAGATGTTTTTACAGAAGCTATCAATGCAACTTTATGAAGCCTAAGATTTCATCAAAGACACCCAGGTATAGTCAACAATTTTTGAAATATAGAGATCCCCTTTTGGAAATTCAGTTTGTTCTGTCAAAGACATGCATTGCTTTGGTATTTTTTAGTCACTTATAGAGTGGTCCAACTTTTTGCCAAAACTTGTGGACATGTTTATTTCATCCACAGTGTACCCGTCAATCAAGAACAAATACAAATGGGGATGAAGACACATGAAAGGGGGAGGGGCTCTTTCATATTTTTCCTCCCAGGTTCAGATAGTCTTTTTTGTCACACCATGAGTACTGCCAACTGGGGCGTTTGTCAGGGTCGAGGCCGCCCGCCCAGACGATGTATGCTCTAGCAGATTTTAGGGGTGCATCTAGGATACTAGGATAACAACAACAACCCTATGAGAACAAGGACAACGCGAAGGTAACTCATACAGGCCACTCTGGTATCAACCGCGCGGCCTAAAAATAAAACCGATGGGGTGAAGGCACATGAATTTGGGATGGGGACTCTTTTACTGTCAAGCTAGACGACATTTGCCACATCCTGAGTATGAGCAAGAAGCCAAAGTTCAAACATTTGCCACAAGGTGGAGCACTGAGCACAATGGGGGCCGCCATATTGGATAGTGTATAGGGGCAGCCATGTTGGCCAATTGCCTAGGCAAGGGGTCTGTGAATTGAGTATTGGTGCCCTGCGGGGGGGATGTTCGTCTACGTCTACAATGACACCACCATGACCCAGATAAGCCGCTCTCGCTCTCTGCGTGCGGCCTAAAAACGAATGGAGTCGGGGTGGGTTTTTTTCTGTGTCATATCTTATGAACTTAGGCCCCATTCACACAGGACGCGGAGCACCTTGCAACAGGCGCATGCAAATTATGGAACACACTGCAGTAAATGGAGTGTTCACACAGGTTGCAAGCAACATCAAAGGGTTTGTACGAAAATTTGCATGCAAATCTGCCTACGCGTCCTGTGTGAACGGGGCCAAAAGCGCTTACCTGCTGCAAGTAACAACCCTGGGCCTACTCCTGTGCGCATGCGCCACTAAGTTCCTGCTCTGGGTCACAGAATAGAAATTCCTTCTTGATGCTTTGTTCCCCATTGTAGATACACCTTCACACACAGGTGGGTCCCGCTTAATCCAACATGGAAAATCCAAATTCCCAGGTGGGTCCCGCTTAATCCGAATGTGGACAATCCGAATTCCCAGTCAATTGTAAGTCCGATGGAAATCACATGCAGATCTCTCGTGTGCTAATCTGCCTGCTTAAGTCCAAAATATGCCCAATTGGAGGGACTTTTTTCATAAAAAGGAGGAGGTGCCTGTATCCATTGTTTATTTTGGACTGTTTGGCGTCAAAATTGCATGAAGACTTCTTCTGCTTGTTTTGTTCCATTTTGCACAGCGTAACTAGAAACCACACCACAAAGGAGGGGATGCCCTGCGGGCAAATCCCACAAATCTACATCATCCTGTCTGAAACATTTTTCCTGAAATGTTGGTTATATACACCGCAAAGCAGACAATATAATTTGAACATCTTGCCATTCTTTTCCCTTAATCCTGCATCCAAAATTATAATCCTGCATCCAAAATAAAGCAATATCCTGTGCATCAAAGATTTCTGTTGGAAAATGAGCATGACCATATCATCCGGGTGTTTTGCTCCCTTTTGGGTTCTCACATCCAGAGAAAACAATTACGCTTCATCAGCGTAAAGGCCGAGCGCCCCCTGCCATCTATCACGTGATAATGAAATGCCGAACCAGAGGTGGGGTCAGCCCAGAGGGGGGGTCCTCCACAACAGCCTGTGAGGGTTAGCTCAGAGAGGGGTCAGCCAGTGGGGTGGTGGGGGGGGGGCTCCTCCACGACACACACATCACTCCATAAGGCCGTCCCGACTTCTTCACGCTCGCCTAAAAATAACACAGTCAGTTAAATCCACTTTGAGGTCCTTCTGTAAGAGCCAGACTATTATTCCTTCTCCTGCTCTATTTCCGAACTTCCTCTTTCAAGATCCACTGTTCACACAAGACCTCAGCATTAAGTCTCGACCTGAGATTCCTTTCTAGGTGTTGCTCAAAGACCCCAAGAAGGAAATTGTAATTTTCTATCAAAGTCTCGTCTTTCCTGTGAAGCTCTTGTGTTGTCGGGATTAAGAGAGCCTGGTGTGTTGCCTACAGGTACATTCCTGGCTCTGTTTACATCTTTGAGGTCCTCATCAGAGGCTCCATTATTCCTGAGTTTGTGTTATGAGTATTCCTGGCTCTGTTTACATCTTTGAGGTCCTCATCAGAGGCTCAATTATTCCTGAGTTTGTGTTTTGATTTTCCTGGCTCTGTTTACATCTTTTAGGTCCTCATCACAGGCTCAGTGATTCCTGAGTTTGCGTTTTGAGTGGAAAAAAAACCTGGAAATGGCAACGACTCAAACTGAGGCTCAAAGTTTCTTTGAGTCTGGTGGTTCTTTTCCCACAAGCGCAATAGAGGCTTAATGTCTCTTGAGACAGTGTTTTGAGTTTTGCACAAGTCCAACTTTGCTCAACCTTTTCTTGTCAGAGAGTGGTTTTTTTTGTCCTCATAGAAGGTTGCTCAAGCACCGATTGACTCAAAGCATGATCTCAGGGAAACACTGTCTCCAGCAAAAGATACACCAAAATTCGAGCAATGGTCTCAAGTTGACTCACAACACTGTCTCAAGCAAAATGCGCACTTCCATCACATCAGAGCAGTCGCTCTATTTTGTCAAATTATCTCCAGTTTTTTTCAGAACAAAAACACAATTATCCTTCAAGAGTGGCGACAGGATTTTTTTTTTTTTTTTTTTTTGCTCAGGCAATTTGTTCCACCTGTCTGCTCAAACACATGCGCAAGGAAAATCCACTCCTTATTGCTCAAATTGTTCCCTTTCCTTTTCCTCTCTTCATTTCTAAGAAGGAAATCTTTCACCAAGATATACACAGCAGCCTCTTTGTTAAGAACCGTGAGGCCAAAAAAAAAAACGTTTTTACGTGAAAATCATCCAAAAGTCAGCCAATCACAGTGCTGAATTTACGTTCTGAATCATGTTCAGATAACGTCAATAATCGACGTAACACCCACCGTAACGTCTGCCTGTTGCAGGAAACTCGGACGGGAACAGAAAAATCGGCTTTGTGTGCTTTCAGCTCATGACACCTCCAAAATTAAACAGGAAATTTGGAAACAGGCGAACGGTGAGCCAGATCAAGCACACTGAATACAAAGGTGGTCTCAAGGGTGCATCCCCAGAACTCAGAATGTGACTGTTCACTGACTGTCCAAGCAGAATCAAGGAATGTGTGTGGGTCTCGTTTTTGCACGTGTCACGTGCAGCACACGCAAAAAATGCACGTGTCACGTATTTTTCTGCAAAAAATGCACTCAGCACAAGAGTGCCAGGAGTTCAACTTTCGGAAATCATTCTCAAAATGTTGTGACATATATATGCACACAGGGGATGTTCTCAGGATTTTAAGACTGTGACAAAAAGGCACATGAGATGTTCCCAAAATCCACAGTAGTGAACTCAAGGGGATCTAGGGACCCGCAGTGACGAGACTTCAGAATACATTCCCCCACCCCCACCCCCACCCCCACCGGCAAAAAAAAAAAAAAAAATTCTGAGAAACGAAACCAGACGCCCAAGATGAACTGGGCAGGTGAAACAATTCAAGTTTCATCTGAAAACTTAGACAACTGAGATTCGTCCCAAAGCACATTCCCTGGGTATCGACAATTGCATTTGGGTCTGGTCTTCTCAGACTAAAATCCTGGATCTGCAGCTGTTTTTCTCCTGGGTAAGACTTCTGTTTCTAGGTCTGGGCCCCCTCCCTAAGCAAAACCCTGGATCTGCACCTTCTCTTTTTGTGAGGGACTTCTGGGTTAGAACCCCCGGACTAATTCTGGATCCGCGCTTGCGCAGTGATCACACTTTGCACTCAGTCCCAGTCCCAGTCTGCAATGCCATTAGCTAAAACGCCTCGTTTTGCCTTGGAACGCAGGCGCGGATCCAGGATTTTAGTGAGGGGGGCCCAGCGGAGTTTTGACCCCAGGGGGGCCCTGAGCCAAAAATTTGCTCATAATTGCTTGAAAACTGCATGATTTTGAAAAAAATCTTATGTCGAGTTCTTCAGGGCGCAGGTAGTCAGTTGGTAGTGAGTGCTTGTCAACATACTCTGGTGGGTTAGCAGCAGCAAGACTTTTTATAGGGTAGCAGTAGAG
>JAAUYG010127508.1_pt1 | contig 11975 bp, 8 predicted proteins | sample 7278091 | NCBI WGS metagenome assembly JAAUYG01 (sample SAMN14350201, study PRJNA611818) | marine sediment metagenome | isolation source: surface marine sediment (0.6m) | place: French Polynesia: Moorea | collected 2018-08 | reverse complement strand
GCTTTTATTTGTCGCAATATGATTGGCTAAAGGGTAGTCATATGACCAAGGTAGTTTGGCTTCCGAATGAAACTGATTATTCATACTGCGAATTTGTGGTGCCAAATACTCGCTATTAACCTGTGTTATTTCCCAGGAGGGCCACTATGACGAAGCATGCCAGAAATTCACCACAGCCATGCAGGTGATCGGCTATCGGGCCGACCTGTCGTACAACATCGCTCTGTGTAACTACCAGCAGAGACAGTACGCCCCTGCCCTGAAACACATAGCGGACATCATAGAGAAAGGGATTAAGGAACACCCAGGTATGTACACAGCATGCACAGGGAGGTCTACTTACCTGCAGTTGGGGATCCACCCCATAGTGTAGTTGTTAGAGCGTCCAGTCAGGGTGCGGGAGGCCAGGGTTTGTTCCCCAACAGCGTCACACCAAAGACGTAAAATCTGGGAGGTTTGCACTTCTTCACTTTTCACTTGGTGCTAATGAGTTAGATGCCTGACTGGCCTGCTTGGAGTCAGTATGATGGTCTGAGTGGTTCCTTTCTACTCACCTGTGGCAGAATTGAGTTGGGTCCTTGGCACCCATAAACTGTTGGGTGTAGATCATTCGGCCCAAACAAGACAGGTCGAAATAAACTCGCCGCACCTACACCTGCATGCACCACAGTCTACGGGATGGCCCGAACAGAATGCCTCATTTTGAGGGAACCACATATAGGCTGATACCAGGGTAGTGGGGCTGTCGGCTAGACTGACCACTGAATCCAGTTTACAGTCAGTGATATGACCTTGAGAAGTTGAAAGCCCACTTTAGACCTGATTGCCCCCTCATTACTTTCAGTTGGCTAAAAGAGTTGTTGCTATTACACTGGAGCTTGTCTGCAGAGAACACTGTGCAGAAAGATCACCCGTCTTCAAAGACCATATACAATCTTCATAGAAGGACCATTGTCCATAGCTTCATTTAGAATCTCATACAATTGACAAAACCCTGCAATGTTGATATCATGTTTATATTTTGGCTTGTTTTTTCAGAGCTCAGTGTCGGAATGACGACAGAAGGAATTGATGTGAGAAGTGTTGGGAACACATTGGTCCTGCATGAGACAGCTCTGGTGGAGGCTTTTAACCTGAAGGCAGCCATAGAATACCAGCTTAAAAACTGTAAAGTACCATGAGATACTTTTGACTTTATATATGACCATTTTGACATGCTTTGATACCTTATTTTAAACCATTATCGTGTGTGAAACAGTATTTGAGCATAAGAAGTCGTGGTAATAAACAAATCCATCTTACATGCTTAAATGCTACTCATGCACTGATGTATTTTGAGTGTTACTCCTGATCATAAGTAATTTCGATCAATTTTGGACTTTGTTGTCATTGCCTATTTACTGTATATCTGTGATATTATTCTAGTCATACTTTTAGTAGACTAGAAAACACTTATTGTATGAAAAATATACTTCTGTTTGAAATTGCTCCATTTGTAGTAAATTTATGAAATGTGATGCACAAAGACCATGGCTAAATCCTACGGGCACTCGTAGTGGTACAGTGGTTCTGGTACTGAAGCATTTATTTCATGCTTGGTGTGTTACGTAGTAAGCAGAACAGCTATATAGAAACAATAATTAGTTTTCATCATATAGAGTGAAAACAAGACACAGCCATAGGAGCCATGAAGTTTGTCAGATAGGCGCAGTTAAGCAGGTGGTATGACTGAGCGACTTTCAAAGCTCCAAGCTGAAGGAGAAATCTGGAGGGATGTGCTTCTCACTTTCATCTCTGTAACTATAACAACTGTTTGCTGTGTGTATCATGCTTCAATTCCATTAAATAAGTAATTCAGTTCTTTCTGAGGAGTATGATTCTCTTTTTACAGATGATGCCTCATGTGAGGCCCTCACTGATATGCCTCCTCGATCCGAACAGGAACTAGACGCAGTGTCATTACACAATCAGGCACTCATGAACATGGAGACCAACCCAACCTCTGGTTTTGAGAAGCTACAGTTCCTGCTACAGCAGAATCCGTTCCCACCAGAGACGTTCGGCAACCTACTCTTACTGTATATCAAGTATGAGGTAAAAAGCATGATATAAAAATGTGCACATACATGTTGTACATCATGTGTAATTATTTAAACCCGTCTCACAAAGTAATTCGAATGTAAATGGTGCAAACTATAATCAGTAGCCTCTCAGGTACATTATACATGTGATATAGGAGACATGATTATTAATTTTTGAAAATTCAAGGCATCTGCAATACCATTAATCTGTGTATATATATATATATTTTGGTAAGAATAAATTTTGAATTGTAATAAAATAAAATAAAATAACTACCGGAGTACATGTACTAGACCACTGTAGACATATGTAGTCTATAAAATTTGAAACAGATTCCTTTCAGGGTGTCTTTTCATATGATTCAAATTTAACCACGTTAAAAAAAAGTTGCTGAACAGTTGAATCTTTACCAAAGATAAATGTAGGAAGATATGTGTTATTGGCTGGTTATCGGTTGGTTATCGGTTGTAGGAAGATATGTGTTATCGGCTGAGTAGATGTTTTCATTGAGAATGTTGTGTTTCCAGTATTATGACCTGGCAGCTGACGTTCTTGCAGAAAATGCACATCTTACATATAAATACCTTACACCAGTGAGTATTCCAAAGCCTTGATTGTGTATTATTTATTGCAATGAAGCTTCACTTTTAAAGAGCCAGAACCCAGAATTAAAACTAATTAGCGATTGAGCAAAAACAGTGCTATATTGAATTAAGACATCTCCAGAAGTATAACTACTTTGGCCAAGGCCATACATGTAGGTGGATTTAATTCTGTTTTGATTCCTAGTAAGGTCTTCACAATCACAGGTCATAAGACATAAATGATTAGTCATTTCAATAAATATATAGTCACCTGTATCACAGAGTATTACTCGATAATTGATTTTATAATCTTATATGATTGTCTTTTACTTCCAATTTGATTTGAACCCCATATAAAGTGGAAAGGGGTAGACCATCTTAGAACATAAGTAGAAATAGATCTACATGTATATAGCACCATGCTAATGTTGCATACTGTTAATGTTAATGTTGCATACTGCTGCTACAGTACCTTGCCTATTGATCACTGGGAACAGAAACTGCAGTCCATGGCAGTTTCCAGAACAGTCTTAAATCTACTAGATGCTGACTTAAGTTTACAATGTCACTAGTGACCTTGGCAACCATTGTGTTTTTAATCTTTAAGATCACTGGTGGACTTAATATTTGTTGAAAAATCACCCCAAATCAGAATTCAAGTCAGCTTTCCTTAGCTCCTTTCCTTTATTGTTCCTTTATATACAAGTTTACTGATAAATAATGACTCGCTTCTATCTGTGATATTGCAGTATTTATATGACTTTATGGAGGCAGTCATCACTCGGCAGACCTCTCCAGAGGAAGCATACAGGAAGTTGGATGAGATGGCATCCAAACAGACAGACGCACTGCGAAAACTTACCAAACAGGTATAGCTGCATGTTCGGGATGGGGTTGGGTTAATGGAAATCTATAAGGCATGTGCATAAGGTAGTGATGTTACTATGAAAGGGAACTGATTTATAGCCAACAGAAAAGACGATATATAATCTGTACATGTAGATAAGGGTATCTGTAACCAAAGGACTGGCTTCATTTGCTACTGTGAAGTATGAATGTAATGTGCTGATGTGTGTTAAGGTTTTGTGTTAGTAAGGAGTGTCGAGATGTAAAAATGGTAAATGTCTGTGTTATGTCTACCTTATAACATGGTTTATGTTATACATGTATATCAGGCCGGGGCAATATACACACAATATGTCTAGTCATGGGTTTGTAGTCCACATAAATACTTATATACTTAAATGTCCAAACACCTGTAACCTTGTTGCATTTGGTTTCCCTGATAGGTCCAGGAGGCCAGACAGAACCATGATGACGATGCCGTGAAGAAAGCGGTCAATGACTACGACGAATCATTAGAAAGGTACCCTACCCCAGGTGGACCCATGATGAGATATTCTATAAAAGTCTTGGAACAGGAGTCATGTGTTCTGATTGCACGGCTTTCTCTCTGCAGTTACGATATAGTAGTATAACAATAAAAGTGTTGCATCAGATAATGAAACCTTAATACATGTACTCAGCTCTGCACAAACTGAAATGTGATTGTTTGTTTAAAGTCTGGGTCAATTTCTAGAAAACGTCTAGAAAAATCATAGTCCCAAATTGATCTTCAACATGAAAAAGACTGATTGCCAAAGTCACTACAGCTCTCCTTCCCTAATGTAGCAACTGTCAACAAAGACCAGCCCTCTATTGTGTCCAATTACTACTATAAATGCATTAAGGCAAAGGCCACCTCTCTAATGAGGCCATGATTGCTTGGCAAATAGGATGACCATGTTAGACGGCGTCCACTGTTAAAAATTTTTATGGGAACTGGACCTTGTTGCCTATTCTGAGTTTTTAATATTATCATTGTTGATCTTCAGATATATTCCAGTGTTAATGCAGCAGGCCAAGATCTACTGGGACCTAGAACACTATCAACAAGTGGAGAAAATATTCCGAAAATCGGTGGAGTTCTGTAACGAACACGACACGTGGAAGCTAAATGTGGCTCACGTCCTGTTTATGCAGGAGAACAAGTACAAGGAAGCCACTGGCTTCTACGAACCTATTGTCAAGAAGCATTTTGACAATGTGAGTAAGCTATACGATGTATTTCATTTGTATAATAGAAGTTTTCAGATACAGTTGCATAAAAGTTTGTGGCGAGGAAAAAAAATGAGGCTTTGGAGTTGGTAGGCTGAACTCTTTCAGGGTCTCATTTGGACATTTGTGTCTGTGCAAGAATCTTGCTATAAGTATTGCATCTAAATACATGTAACCACTTTTATTGAGAATACACTAGAACATGTCTTTAAAGACCACTGCATTGACAATAAAGTATGGTCTGTCATGGTCGGTGATCTTTGGTGACAAGATCATGTGAATTGAAAAGAGAGATCATTTGCCAGGAGTAAATGGTCTTTCGAGACAAGTGGTCTCTCATGACAGTGGTCTCTCAAGACAAGCTGCAGTGTATTTTCATTTGTTCAACATTGCCACTGTTTCTTTTACCATTGAAATGGTAACCTGGAATATTATACCTTGGAACCTGTCTTGAAAGACCACTCTATTAGCCATAAATGTATCTCTCAAGACAGGTGGTCTTTGGTGACAGGTTCATTTGCATCGAAATGTGGGACCTACTACCAGGAATATGTGGTCCTTAAAGACACATGGTCTGTCTTGGCACCATGCAGTGCTCTTTCAAGACAGGTTTCACTGTATTTTGTAATTTTTCCATGACTACAGATCTGCAGCTGTTCCCGTTTTCCCTGTTTCAGATCCTGTCTGTGAGTGCCATCGTCCTGGCCAACCTCTGTGTGTCCTACATCATGACCAGTCAGAACGACGAGGTAGGAACTCGCAGATTGGATGTGAACCCCCAACTTGCTTGACAATATTATTATTTCCAGTTGCTTTTCTTGCCAGCCCTGTCAGTTATAATAACCGATGATTGGTAATGGCCACAACATATTCACGACTATTGCATGGTGTTCCTAAGTGGTATGTATTTATCATAGTCTGGAAACTCCTTAATTGTCACAAGGAATTTTATTCCGGAAAATAAACTATGACTACTGCTGTACTATGCATACACACCCCATGTAAAACATCACAAACTAAAATAATATTTGTTTGCATAAAGGTACCGAGGGACTGTATTCTTTACCTAGGTCATGCCTAATATCATCTGTTTTGTGCACTTGAATATCATTTCTAACTTGTTTACCCTCTTGTTGTTTCGGATACTAGCTTTCTTGGACATTACTGTAATCAGGGTGTGAGAAACATTGACTGAAGTTTGGATCCTATATATTAAGATTGTATCTTAATATAAATATACAAAGTATGTATATTCTACTGGAATAACTTTTTGGCAATATCACTGGATTCACCAAATTCGCCAAATAAATTTGATGCCAGTATTTTGCTTTTACAGTATTATTCAGCCATATTCAAATGACTTTCACCATGTATGTACATTATAATACCTAATGCTACATGTCTAATGTATTCCTCAGGCCGAGGAGTTGATGAGGAAGATAGAGAAGGAGGAAGAACAAGTTGCCTATGATGACCCAGAGAAAAAAATATTCCACCTATGTATAGTCAATCTGGTTATAGGGTAAGTAATAGGTTTATACTTGTATCAAGCCCCTAGCAGCACATGTGCACAGAGGTTCCTTAGTGCATTTTGAAACCTACGTCGGCTTTCATGAAAAATGTGAAGTTCAAATCTGACCTACATTGTGTAAAGCAAAAAAAAGTTCAGTGCTGCGGTGTTTCAAGTAATTTCAAAGTGATTTCTGTTAGTAGTTATTTCTGAAGTTAAAATTAATTCTGGGCTGGAGTTCTGGGTTGGAGTTTTCAAAAATACTTAAGTCTAAGGGTTAACTTGTCACCAGTCTAAGCAATGTGATTGGCTAAGAATCTGACTTAAGTCAAAACTTAGACTTAAGTACATGTATGTTTGAAAACTCCGGCCCTGGATGTGTTGCCAAGCCACCTCCTAAACATACACATTATTATGAGTAATGATCTTGTGTACTCCTTATGTTATAATCATGTCTCTAGCATACAATACATGGCATGTTCTGCATTTATTTAAATTATGTAATACCTACAAGTCATTTAGACACAATTTACTTTTTTGCAGACTTTGTTGCATCTTGAGTAGATGCTGTAGAAAATACTTCTATCTAAGTCGTCATTTAAGTCAAAAGTACGAGATTGCTGGCTTGCGTGAAAACGTAGATGAAGTATCTTTAAGAACTGTGACCTTGAATTTCCAGTTTCTGTGTTCACTTTCTTGCAGAACTTTATACTGTGCTAAAGGGAACTATGAGTTTGGAATCTCCCGAGTCATCAAGAGCCTGGAGCCATACCAGAAAAAGCTTGGTACGGACACGTGGTTCTATGCCAAACGCTGTTTCCTGTCCCTGATAGAGAACATGGCAAAGCACATGATCATGATCCGGGACAGTGTGCTTCAGGAATGCGTGCAATTTCTGGAGTGCTGTGAGAGTAAGTACAACTATCCAGAATTATAACCTGGGTCCAGTTTCTTAAAACAGTTTTCAGAAGGCTCTTAATTCTAGAAATATTCTTAAAGTCCACCTATCACGTTCGCAACACTGTCTTTTTTTGCGTAAGATCACTCGTGAGTATGGTTTTTTTTTAACAAACAGGCCCTTTCAGTCTGCATGCTGGAGTATCATGAGTATAGTATATGGTGTTCCTTACAACTTAAGGCCCTCTATAGAAGCCTTTCTACAGTAGAACCTCTTATTTTTCAGACTAAATATACCTGTACAGTGTAACCTTAAGATACAGGTACACATTGTTACATTATATTACCTGAAATTTATGAAGTACCAGATGAATCAGTTATATAAAGTGTCCTTATATGCTCTCGTTTGTACTGCCAGCATACGGCCGTGATGTGAAGGCTATGATTGAGCAGCCTCTGGAGGAGGAGCCAATGCACCCTGGCAGGAACACAGTCACATACGAGGCGAGGGCCATCAAAGCTCTGCTCCTGCAGCTTATGTAATAAACATCGGTAAAAGACTCAAGAGATGCGACGGGTTTTGATTCTACTGGAAGATTTGGCTTAGTACATGTACGGTGGTCCCTCTCTTAAAGGACACTCTCTAGAGAGGACACCCCTCTAGAAAGGACACAAATTCTTGGCAACAAACACCATGAATGTGTGTAATGCTCCCTCTCACTAAACCCACCTCTCTAATAAGGACAGAATTGTTTGGCAGAAGGGGTGTCCTTACAAGAGGGGCACTACTGTATGGTAAAAATGATCCTGTACTGACTGAGCAATCGTTGGGTTTTGTGATCCAGAAGAACCTAACAGTGAGGGTGATCATATTTTTTTTTTTTGAAATATCCAGGACAGATGTATGCATTGTATAGCTGTCTGCAGTGTAATACATTGTATCTTTACTGCTATCATCCAGTGATTGGCCCCACATGCCTGTGTACATGCCAATGGATTGACACACTAACATGGTTTAGTTTGAAAAGAAATGTTACGTTTAAATTGTCAATTTTTTTTTTCACATTTTAAATGAAGCAAGCCTTTGCAATGATCTGTCAAGTCTATCCGTCCATACATTTTGCTGTCTGTAAAATTTTGTTACCACAAGCCTCGCAGGTATATTCTACCATGTTATACTTTGAAAATAAAGATTTTCACTGTTGTCTTTGCACGAGTTCTTTTTGACTATAAAACCAAGATTTGTTTCCCCGATGTTCTACATGGCAGACAATGAGAGAGTCAACTGGGAACAGGAGAAGTGATTATCACATGTGACTTAGCAATCGTACAATGTGTACAAGTCATGTACATCAAGACCCAAACATAACCAATACCATTAACCTAGACCCAGAACGCTATCCGGGTGCCAAAGTGGAATTTACTGCTTATTTGCTAATATTAAAAAATATTAAAATATTTTCTAATATTAGAAATCCATTTCTATTTAGAAAATAATTTTCTAATATATATCTTTATTCGTACTCATAGTACAATATTTCGAATTTGAAACATCAACATGCCCTATCTTGTCCACAAAGGCATTTACATATACTCTGACTTCGGCATTAGCCAGTGACGGGTTTCGAACCCGTGTCACAGGTATATCTGTCACTCTGCCCGGCGCCTTAACCACTCAACCACCGAGGCAGGGACAATATTACAAAATATTTCTTAATTTTAGAAAATATGCAGTAAATTCCACTTTGGCACCCAATACAACTCTGCCCCCTCAAACAAGTTTTAGGAGACTACTGGAAAAAGTGTGACCTAGCTTATCATGCTTATCGCACTAACATATTACATGTACTTTTAAATAGTATTGTGATAATAATTGAAATACATGTATGCTTCAAATTAATTATTCAACCTTACTTTAAATATCTGTTGTTAAAACCATTGGTAGGAGAAGTCTTTAAATTTTGGGCTTCGTCTTTTTATATCTTTGATACATGCACTGCATGTAATTTATTCTCTCAGGGAAAAATTCTGTTCAAGCACCCGCCCCACCCATTCCCGTTGCCTCATTTTCAAGCCAACACCTATTACACATACATTTCTGTAGTATATTCTATGAAGGACCACCCATTGTTCCATGACATTTTAACACAAGTCGGATCCTGCAGTTCCTCAAAATGACGATTTCCTCTACGTTTTTAACACGAGAAAGATTTTTTAGGCGTTTCTGGTGCATATTCATATTCGAATATCTTCAGTGATACTATGAATAATTACCTATTCTGTAGAGATAGTATTATGTATGTTTGCAAAAAAAAAAAATCCCCCCAAACAAAGATCAAACATCTACTGAAGATGCAGCGTTATCACCTTTCCCGTGGGGGAGGGGGTACATGTCTATATCTCGGCGCAATATTCTAAGAGGAATATTCATTCACAAATGCCAGCTGAAATTGACAAACAATTTATTTCCACCAATTCAAGCAAGTGACACATGTATTTGTGCAGGTTAAATCAGAAGCGGCAAATCATTTTAGACCTTTGACATTTTGTTAATTCCCTAACATGACATTCCGACATTAGCGGCCATTGGGATCACTCCGGGCACTATACATTGCGTACTAACTTGGCTGTGTTTGATTGACAGTTTAATGGCATGTACAGCATATGGCCACGTGTGAAAATGACCACGGTTAAGAGCAATTATGTGCTTTGTTGGGCACTTTGCAATCGCAGCAGTTTGTATCTGATCGTATTTAACTATATATAGAGCGTTTTGCGCTGTAACATACAGTGCAACCCCAGGATTACCACCACCCACAGCATTCACAAGACTAGTTAAACTGCGAGGTGGTCGTAACTAATGGCGAGACTATTAAGCAATGAAAATATACTGAATTTGGGTGCTTCTGAGAAGTGCATGAAGTGGTCTTGATTCTTAGGTGGTGTTAATTCCGATGTGCTCCACTGTATTTATCAACCCCAGCCAATATCGGCAATGCATTTCTTTGCTGTACCAACTGCTGATATCAGCGAAGACTGCTCCCCAGTGTTAAAATACCTCACTCAAACGACAATGAAGTTTGTTACCCCTGTTGTCTGTTGAAACATGTAAAGCATAGCATGCATAGAGTGGAATTATTTCATCGTGATATCTAACTTTGGAATTATAAGGGGATATTATACTGCAGCTGTATAAAACTGTTCTATGAACATCAGTCACTGGCCACAGACGTACTAGATTTTTCAAGGTATCCAAGACAAAATTTCTAAAGTGTCACAACTAATGTTCAAATCTTAAATTAAATTTTAAAATTAACATTACTACCAATGAAAATACATATCCATACACATGAATCAACCAACAATCTCAAATTGATATGCAACATCGAGCTATATCCCTGTGCCACAGGATTTAGAAAAGAAGGAACCACTCTGAAACACAAAATCTACTCACAGTACATGTCTACATACACAAGAAGAAAAGAAGCTGATGTCTAACATTATTTAAAGATACATGTATTCTCGCATTTCTGTTGAAACATCTGATCATTGTGTAATGGCCGAGGACTAACGTTAAACAGAACGTACACACACCTATACGTCGGAACATAATTATTTCATTAATTACAGGAATAACAGATATGGATATCTGGTTCGCATTACTGTTGCCATATTTGTATATCTGTATGTCTTCTAGTCAGTTATCCGATAAATAATATCACCACACAATACGTTTTAGGAGGGGGGAGGGGGTCACTTTAACACCTTCAGACCTTTTTTTCTGTCCCCATTTCATATATTCCATTTTATTGTAAACGGTGATAAATAGGCAGCGGCGGGCCTACAGTATATTCTCCGAGTTCTCCAACTCCCCAGTTTCTGTCCTGTGCACCCTCGGAGTCCCGCCGCGCCGTGTAAAGTTCCCTTGTCAGAGAATACTGCATTTCTTGGACTCGACCCAGGGGTTATCACGCTTGTTATGAGGAAAGTCCGGGTTGACGAATCTGTCCGTTCCTTCGTTGGCTGCCACGTATTCCATCATCCTGAAAGTTGACACGGGCTATATTTAAATATGTGACAAGCAATGCAAAGCCACCTCTGTCAGTGTTACCCATACCATCGTGGAATTAGTAAACATTTGGGGGAAAGATAGGCCACTTTCCACCCCCAAAATCTTTTCCCATCAGTTTTAAACTTAATATTTTCTCAAAAAAATTCTTTCCCATGGTTTTCTTAACGGACCGTTTATTCAATCCGTTGCCTTATTGTAACAAATTCATGGACCAGTTACCTCTAGCCGGAATACCTGGCTCGCCTGCAACTATTCACGATTTTCTGATGGACGCGGCAGGCGACCGCAAGCCGTGCAATCATGTCGTGTCCAGTCAGAAGGTGTGAAAAACGAGTCTAAAGGCTTGCAGGAGACAGGTCTTCCAGCTACAGTCACCTCAAGTACCGATGTACATGCACAAGATATCAGCCTAGTTTCAAACTGCCTAGTTTACAACATGTACAATGTAGCTGCTGGGAATATACAACTAAAGACCCAGTCACAAATTTGTAACATGGTACCTCAAAACATGTATATTATGTCGTTGGATGTTATCCTGAGTCTGCTCATATACGCAGTATCTTTGTTCTTTTGGGAAGGTTGCTCAGACGACCATTCTCAATTTGTGGCTGTGGCAACATGAGGGGGGGGGGTGAATCAGGCTTATAGTCGGCTTTCAACCACTCATGGTCATATCACCGACTGCAAGTTGGATTCGGTGGTGTATGCAGGTGTATGCATGGTGATTTAATGT
>JAAUYG010049866.1_pt1 | contig 11975 bp, 14 predicted proteins | sample 7278091 | NCBI WGS metagenome assembly JAAUYG01 (sample SAMN14350201, study PRJNA611818) | marine sediment metagenome | isolation source: surface marine sediment (0.6m) | place: French Polynesia: Moorea | collected 2018-08 | reverse complement strand
TTTTCACATTTGCCTATACAATATCCATTATTAACATTACTGTCTGCTAATATTCTTTTCAGAAATGAAACTATACAGAGTGTAGCTATGTATATGTACACGTGTTTATTAATATGTACATCCCACACCATCATTTTTAATATGTCATGAGATACACATAGTAGGTTAAGCAAAGGGAATGCAGAGAAAGATCATCATGATCATGCAAGGGAAACCACAACCAGCGGAGAAAGAGGAGCTCAAAACCGGATTGCGAAAGTGTCCCTTCAAATCACAAATGCTACTACACTACATTGCTTACTTGCCTTTAAAAATATTTATCTGGAATGGGCACAATTAAAAACACATGTAAGCACTGGCAAGCCAGCAAAACTTTGGATGCTGAAAAATGCTTGTTGATTGAAGTTTAGCTGCAGCGCTTTCCTGCTCTTTGTGTCGGATAGGGTAAGTCCTGTGCGTAAGTATGCAAATATTGTATTTTGTTTGGCAGGTAAGTAGGCTAGTAAATTTAGATTATTTAACCATGTATTTCAAATATCTCAGCATTCACAATTAAATATGCTAAGCGACTGGAGTTCCACCCATGTAGAATATAGCTGAACCTTACGATCTGTACCTGTCAGAAGCACTAAAGCCTGTGTGCAGATTTTAATACATTGTATACCTAAAGCCTAATTTTAAACTAATTTATATTTCACGTTTTAGCTGGGCCAGCCTTTTATAAAATCCAAACAAAAAAAATATATTGGATGCATCTTGAAGACCAAGCACATAGTATCTTGAGTATTGTCTTGGGGTGATTTACTAGTAATTAAGTGCAAGGCGGTCATCCTATCCTGGCATCCAATAAAGACTGTCTTATATCTGTAAATCTAAATATACCATATATGTGAATTATAAAGGATAAGTCCGCTCATGAACTCACAGTAAATAAAACATGCGGCATCTCATATTAAATAAAGACATCAAAACCTGTGTACATACCAGACTGCTTCGGCATAACAACAAATTTTACGAAGTTCCCTCCTTGGAGTTGGAGTATGGCTAGCTTTTGTTCTAATTCAGCTGCGACGAACTGGTCTGGCTCTCTGTCTGCTTTCTTCAATCCCAGTTGTACACTGACTCGATTTTCATCGTATTCTCCGTTTGTGTACTTTGAAAACAGTCCACCAAATGTAATATCCTTATCTACATCCATCATCCAGTCCGATGTTTCAGTATACTACCACCTCTTCCCACTATTTCAACAATTCCGCAGTCACCGACATCGTGCTGGGGTGCAGAGAGCAGCCTCCTCGTGGCGCACCCTGGGTATCAGGTCTTGTCGGACATTTTGTTCAGACTTGGCCTGATAGCGAATGCTCTCACAGTGCAGTGCTTAGACTGTAACGACTTGAATTGACGTTGAAACCATTATCACCTGTTTTGGCACGGTATGACCCGTTTGGTGTTGATGTGCCGTTAAACTTTGATAACACACACACCGACATCGTGCTTGGTGCTTGTGGGCGATAATATGATCAGTGATGATTCACTGGGCTGCAGCCGCTGCTGTCGTTTACAATCTTTTTCTTTGGGGAGAGACAGAGTTCGGTTTTTTTTTCGTCTGGCGGTGCTGTATTTTTTCGGGTGGTGGGCAATATGTGAAATTTTTTTTTTTTTTTTTATTACCTCGGCGGGAGGCTGTTGCTGGGTCGGTCGGGAAATGAGAAACATAACAAAAACTACAGGTGCCCTTACACAGATCGAAGAAGACACATAAATAGCTTTGTTCGATCCAAGTGGCAAACCCTCTGGGATGTGGCTGTTAACAATAAACTTCATGCCATTCAGCCTTCTTTGGGCCGCTGGCCTGGAAGTAGGCATATCGCTCGCAGAGAGGAAGTAGTCTTGGCAAGAATTCGCCTGGGACACACGTATCTTACACATAGTTACTTGTTAAAACGAGAAGACCAGCCTGAATGTGTCGGATGTGCCTGCCCATTGACAGTTCAACATATCATGATCGACTGTGTCGATTTTGCTTATATACGAAGCCGTTTTTTCAATGCTAGAAACATGAAAGATCTGTTCGATTCAGTTACAACTTCAACAATTCTACTGTACGTTAGAGCTACTGGAATTTTTTTAAGACGAGAATTGACATCTTATCTTTGACTTAGCACTCACTTGACCATAATATTCTTTTCTAGTGGACTCTGTTCAGACTCACAGAGCAGTCTACACCTGTTTTGGTACTCACTGTATGATACTTTTGGTGTTGATGTGCCATTAAACTTCGATATCATCATCATCTGGCATAGCTGATCATTTTCTGGCCTGTCAGATGGGGGCTGCCTCTCAGTCTACTCTTCAGACTGGTAACCCCTTTCTTCCACTCATGAGTTCAGTTATACAGCCCCCCCTCCTGGTGAACACTGGTTTGGCAGACTGGGACCCAGGCTTCCTTTAACGCCCTTTCAGGTCTTCACAGGTTTGCCGGGGGTCCCTTTGGATTTGCTCCCATGGACTTTCCGACCATCCCTCCCCCACAGAGTCAATCAACTGATCCGGCTGGAGGGTTCCCATTGTTAGCAACTGGATCAGCTTGACACGCAATTTCTTTGCAGAGTCTTGCCAACCATGCTCCATTGTCAACCAGTTTGGCACAGCCTCCTTAGGGGGCTGATTCCGATCCTTTACAGGTCGACGATGTCGAGCAGGATATGGATGCCTCTTACTCCACTCTTCAAAATATCTTCTCTTATCATGAAGTAAGACAACCCCAAATGCTCCTGCTCCCTAGGCTTGCTTTTATCACCAGTCATACGATCATATATTGTGTATCGTCTTGACTGACCTGGGCAAATCTGGAGTTAGAACACGAGGCCCAGGTCCAGTCAGGGCCTGGACCCCCGACTGTTGACCAGGATATGGTGCAATAGTTGATCAAGGCTTTCCAGGAGCCTTTGACAGCATCAAAAGTTATGGTTCCTGCATCACCCTATCATTGCCTATACAGTAAATGCGAGTCTGTAATCAGTGCTGTTCAAGACTCTTAACGTGGAGGAGGAGATGACCAAGAAGGTGGATAATACCTGCCCCTTGGCCATTAATTGTGACCTCCGCTGAGCCTTGGAGACATCCTTTGAGGCATCAATGGCATCCTGGTGTCTTGGGTGGCATTCAACGGTTTTGATCTGCTACCTTTTCAACAGGTTCATGATATGCCGTCCTTAAGCAGCTTGTTCTCAACTGCATCGTGCCATCTGAGTGTCTCACCGGACCTCAGCGCAGATGGCATCTGTGTCTGTTGTGCTGTGGTCTTAGATGCCTCTGCATTTCAAGACTACTGGTCCTTTAGGTCATGCTCCTCTCTACCCCCTTAATTGATTCCTTGCTCTTTGGAGGACAGTTTCAGTCCTCTGTCAAGAAGCCACTCATGGCCAGGAGCAGTTGGCGAGGTTAGGCATCTCACCTCTGCTGGCACAAGGGCTGCTCAGTGGTCTTTGGCCCATCAAGCCAGCCAGCAGTCTCAAAAACGAAGGCTGGTCCCCATCCTTCTCCTCCTCCAGCCACTCAAGTGACTACCTTGGGGGAAGAATGTTTAGCTGCCGATATAAAAACAAGGGTAGCAAGAGGTCTTGCAGACCCCAAGTTCAGTATCAGCAGGGTGCCAGTGGGCACGGGGTCTCTAATAATAGGCCTCCCGCCGGCCGCAGCTGAGGGCTCACTCAAAATGTTCCCCTCCTATCCCATACAGGGGGAGGAGTGGATGGTCAGGCTATATCCACCATCCATTCCTTGTGTGGGATCATCGGCTAGGTTTGTCCAAGGTAGGCTTCTTCCCCATGGTCGACAGGCTCTGCTTTTTTTCCTGCCAGCCTGGGGACGGATTACCTCAGACCAGTTTGTCCTCAAGGTGGTCATGCAGGCATACTTTCTTCCTTTGTGAGGAATCCACCTTTGTTGCTCGCCCCTGTTCAGACACCGTTACTCAGATTGTTAAAATTAGGAGCTTTTTTGGGAAGAGATTTCATCCTTCCTATTAAGGGGGCCATGGGGCATGTCGAGATATTGTGGGACCGGAGGAGTGGTGGTGGTGGGGGGGGGGGGGCGGGGCGGGGGGGGGGCAAGGAGTTTCTACACCAACTATTTCCTGGCCACCAAGCTTACTGGTGGGTTTCGTCCAATTCTCAACCTTAGTGGACTCAACATGTTTCTTTGTGTTTCAAAGTTCTATACGGAGACCTCTATTTCGCAGGCTCTTCATAAACGTTGGTGGATTGTGTCATGAATTCTCAAGGACGACCCCCTGCATGTGTCAATCTGTCCAATTTACTGGGTTCAGTTCGCAGAATTTACATTCCTGAGACCGGAATTTCCATTTTCTGAGAGGGGACTTTTGGGGGGTCTCGAAGTTTATAAATTATATGCATTTGGGCTTTAAAATTTATTTGTAGAAAATCCAGAACATTTTTTTTTATTGGCAAATTGCTGAAGGTACAGATCAACAGAACCTGGTACATGCACATAACAAAAATATATCAGGTACACATCAGTTATTTTCACAGGAGCACTAGAGTTCATTTAACAGCTCCTGCCACCGAGAATTTTCGCCTTCTAGGTATCTTACAGATTCTATATATTGCTCTAACACTGCGTGAGATTTTAAGTCTAAAAGGAAACGCAATAGAAAAAATTTCTCATTGGTCAGGTTACATGTATACATATACCATTTTGCATATAGTATCACGCAGTTCAGAGTTTGTAACAGAGGAACAGAAATCCAGAACATACATGTTTACAATGTTACAGGCAATGAAACTCTCCTAACCAGTAAGAAAAAAATGTGGATCCAGTTTGTGACTGATGAAACCATCCAGAAACAGAACCTTACAGTTGGTCTATCCAAGCAAGGTAGGCTGTATGTGTGCTTCCGGCCCTAAATGTGAGCCCTACATATGTTTGTTTATTGCAAGTAACAATACATAGTATATTTTGGTTATAACTATGTTCACTTCAAGCCATTACTTCAGCATTGACTAGCAAGAGAATGTAGCAGAGCCAGAACACCGGCGTTTACCCACCATAAAACGAATTACCATAATTACCGAATTACCATAATCCAGGCCTAAAACGATCCCCCACCATTCTTAACAATAATAAATATTCCACGCCCCTAGTGCTTCCCCACTGTAACACAAAGAAATAGCAGGCCTTTGTGTCTAATAAAGCTATATCGAATGATTATGAAAAAAGCCACTGACATCCTCGAAAGTGTAAAAGGCATTGTTCAGCCACCGGCAAGTGGCCACAAACCAGCCCTTCTTATCATTCATTACTCTAGCTTTACAGAGAAAACACTTGGAAAAGCTGGTGGAAATTTTCAAATTATTTGCATGGAAGTGTCTGCCTGGATATCTTCCATTGTGCTGGCTTTCTTCAGAACGCGACACAGAACGGACATTGGGTGGTGGATTCCTTGTTCTGCACATCTGACTCAGGGAAGTGTTTATTTTTCTTCTCCATAGATGTACGATTTCACCCCTTCGTGGCCTATTTTGGCAGGGGTTGGAGTGGCTATTGCCCTGGTTCTGGTTTTGGTCTGTGTGGGTAATTCCCCCACCCAAAAATCTCAGAATTCCAAGTCAAAAAGGAAATGACACAAGCACACTCCTCTGCCCCCCAAAGACTTCTCTACTAGCCAATAATTACCGTGCTATCTGGGTGTCTGTCACCTATTGTACTTTTTTTTCTTTCATATGAAAGCATGAATTGTGTCATATTGTACAAAAGGTGAAAATAAACTTCCTATCTATCTATCTACCTTCTGTGTCCCTTAAAAAGTGCATGAAATGTAAGCTCAAAATAGCTGTCATAGATTCTCATGATTTCTGTTTGGCCTCCATGGGTCTGAGCGCCCCATGTCACTGTGTTCAATGCCTTTCCTTAAAATGGAAAGCATACAGAGGTAGATGTCTTTGTGAGTACTTGTGGGTGCTTTTACATGAGGCCAACCCAGGAAAGAATAGACGACCTCCTTCTCTCACAATATCAAATACGCTTGTCTCTAAATATTTACTAGACATTCGGGGATGAGAATGCTAAAGCCCAGGCCCCTTTAAGCATCTCGTCCTCTGCGTCGGTTCTGGAGAAGTCCTATAACTCCCAAGTTGAGGGGATGGGCAGGAGATCCTTCTTCACCTAAGGAATATTCTCCTGCCCATCTTGTTGTTCAGGCCGATATTGAACGTAACCACTCTGTTGATAACGTTCTGCCTTCCAGTTCACGTCGCCAATCAGATTCTACCACCATCAACATGGAGATAGACTGCCCACAGGAACACCAGGAGCCCAGGTCTCTGAGGCAGAGTCGGCCGTCGTTATCCATCTTGAAAACACCCAAAACCAGGCTCAGTGACCTATCGACCAAGAGGATCCTAGGGTAGAAGTACGGGGTGGTCAGTCCTTCCTAAGTGAAGGCATGGTGCACTCAGGAGTGAAGGAGACTCCTTTGACCACTAAGAACATGGGTCCCTCCATGCCTCGAATCTTCCCTCTCTGGGAAACAAGTCTGGAGCAGATAAGCCACTCCCAGTTCTTCTCGGATGGGGCACCTTCATCCAGCCTTATCCCACTAGATCCCTATGGGACTTCTTCTCGGAGCTTCATTCCTCCACTCTTCAGGACTACACAAACCAGGAGAATCCTCGATACCTCTCCTCAGGGGATGGACCTTCAGTGGCTCCCCGTACTCACAGGAGAGAGTTTTTGGATTCATCCCGTGACTCAGGGATGCACCTTGACATCCATACCAGGGATTTTGGGGGAGCCAGATCAGGCGTCTTCTCCAAGGCATTCCCTCAATGCCACATCTATGATGCTGTAAACACTTGGAGCCAGACCGCGTATTCCCTATGCTGATCTGCTAAGGGAGGCCGTCCCAGGGGAGTCAAAAAGAGACATTGGCATTTGATGACTACGTTCTGAAGGACATTCTGGAGGCTTTCAAGGCCCCTGAGCCTCATTTGCACTTGGCCGACCAGGCCTCCCAATTCCGTATACCGCAGTTCATTTATCATCGGTTCTTTAAAGCTCCACCCTTGGACGAGCAGGTGGTGTCCTTGAGCAATCTATGAGGCAGTACCCCAACTCAGTGAAAGCAGTGAAAGACCACTGCTTTCGCTGAGGCCTTCTACAATGCCTTTATGAGGGCCTTCATGACTGGCTTGCCTCAGTCCTGGTTAGGTATCTCTACGTTACTACTTAAGACACATGCGGTCCCAAAACGGCCCGCGTGTCTGCTTGGCTGGGCCTCATCACCTGTAGACCTCATCCACACCAAGCAGCCAACACTTCAACCTTTTGCAGTTGGACCCCTCTCAGGTTGCGCCTGGCCCCCGTTCATTTTAAGGGGGATCATCTGTTTGATGGGGCAATTCTTCAGATAGCCTCAACAAGGAACAGGAACAACTGAAGAAGGCCCGTTCCTTTGGGCCATCGGTTCGTAGCTACTTCAGGAGTCATCCTTGGGCGGGGGAGGGGGGAAACCGCTGTCCCGTTGGCTACTGTGACATCCCAACCCCAGTTTTTATCCACTATGAGTGGTTGCGGATGGCATTCTTATACTTGCTCTCAGTCATGTAGCCAATCCAGGGGCAGTATTTAACAAGGTGTGGGGTTTCTAATAAGGAGCCTGCCCCTAAACGCCATTAGGGAGCAGGCTGCTCTCTTTTCCATCACTGAGCCAAGTTTAGCCATCACCGACCTTCCAGATCTCCTGCAAAACAACCTGGAAAGGAACTCTTTAACTTTGTACCTTCCCAGGGGCAGGGATGATCTCCCACTCCCTCTTTCTGGAGATTTGGAAGCATATCTCCAATGACCAATCAGTGCTTCTAATACTTTCACAAGGCTAAGCCTTGCCTTTCGTAACCGTGCCTCAAGTCTCCAGGAGCCCTTGTCACTATTGTAAAGCATGAAACACTGTTGACGAATGTCTGGTCCTTCATGGACAAGGGAGCTATTCAGGAGGTTTTGCCAGGTGAAGGGTGGGGTGGGGGTACTCCTACTACTTCCGTGAAACCAAGAAAAGGGCAGTGTTTGTCTGATCCTGAACCTAAAAGGGTCGAACACCTGCCTCCTCATAGAGAAATTCAGGATGGAAATGCTGGCATCAATTGTTTGGGATCTTCAGCTAGGCATGTGGATGGTGTCCTTGGACCTGAAGGATGCTCTTCATGTCCCCAAAGCGGCTCCTCCCAGGAGGTTCCTGAGGTTTGTGCTAATAGGGAGACACCGGCATCTATCAATGGGCGGTCCTTCCTTTCGAGTTGGCCACGACTCTTAGGGTCTTCACTAAGTTGCTGGACCCAGTGGTGGATCATCTTCACCTTGGGATTATGTCTATGTACTCATACATAGATGATATCTTGCATGACCAGGCCTCGGAGGAGTCGGTCATATCAACCAGGAATGTTAGTATTAGCCTCCATCTCCAGCTAGGTTTCATAATAAACCTAACTAAGTCCTCCCTTGTTACATTCCAGGTGATGACACACCTCAGCGCTTGGATAGACACACTCAGAGGCGTCATGCCAACTCCGGACAGAGTCCAGGCCATCACCTTGGCATCACAGAACCTTCTGGAAAGTGGTTCTGTTTCAACAGGTCACCTCCAGAGTGTAGTAGGCATCATGGCCTCTTGCCACACCTCTCTGTGTCTGTTTCGGCTCAGACCAATTTCGTCTTACATGGCCAGAAATTTCAAGTGGCAATCAGACAGTGTGTCTAAGATGATTCCCTTGAATACTCCAGAAGTCCTAGAGGCTCTTCAGTTTTGGTCGGATTCCTCCCGTCTGGTAGAGGGAGTTTGAGCTTAATTTCATAAACTTAGATGGAGTCCCTCTGGCATGTCGCATCTCCATGCATCACATCTCTGAGCTCTATGGTCTGTCAGTAGAACCGCCTTATTGATTGAGAACCCTCAATTCTTTAATTTAGAGGCTGATCCTGCCTTTCTACTGAAGATGAACACACAAGCAGCCTTGTTGGTGGACATTGAGCTTAAGGCCTTCTTTCCTGACCCTTCTACTACGTTTTAGCTTTATTAGCGATAGATGTGCCGAGTTCGGGTTCTTAAGATTTATCTGGAGTGCACCAAGGGGGCAGAGGTCAAAACAGATCCTTATTCATTCATGTTGAGCCGATCAAGGCTGATTGACCGATCTCTAAGGCAAATATTGGTCATTGGATGACATCCATTTGAGACATGTATTCAATCTTAGGTGAAGAGGATCAGATCATTCATGCCAATCTCCACTCTGTTCGGGGAGTTGCTACAATGTGGTCTGAGTTTGCTAGGATGCCTCCTCCTAAAGAGATCTTTCGGGCCACTACCTGGTCGACCTCTTGTTCTTTTGCCTGCCATTATAGTCTTGATATTGATGCCAAGAATCCCCCTAATTTTGCCACTCAGCTGTTGACTATGGCTACAAAGGGTCAACCACAATAGGGGACTGGGTTCCCATACCCCCCGCCCCCTTCTAAATTTATCTCCTCCAAATTTTCTAAAGTGTGTCTTGTCTGTCAGCTTGACGTGTGTGTAAGAGAGAGAGTTTACATGGGGTTACGTTAGTGGGGAATAGCTTCTCCTTTCCTGCACACCCTGCAAGCTGTAGGGCTTACAGCCTTTCTTCCCCTGCATTTATAACTACGTAGGGGTTTTTTTTGCCAGTGAGTTTTGTGTTGCACCTGTCTGCAGCATGTTTTCCCAGTCTGTGACTCTGGATAGGTAATGCTGTATGGCAGCGGTTTCCCCAGGTGTGTCCAGAGCTTGGGTCATGGAATCTTTCCATGATTTCTGCCCACCCAAGAAGGGTTTTCTCATTGCTGGTCTTTGGTTTCTGCCCTGGTTTTGTTCAACCTCCATCTCTGCTTGGGTTTGGCGTGGGGGGCAGTAGTGACTGTGTGGGTGGCCTGCTGGTGTCGTCTTCCTGTCTTGGGCTCCCTTGTTCAGGGTGTGTTGCATTCCGTGAACGTGTACTGATGGAAGAGACAGCCTGGTGAGTTTCACTGCATGGGACTCCGCTGAAGTATTGGGTTGAAGTGAGCATAATTATAACCAATTTTCCAGACTCGGACAAGTCCTTATATTGCTACAACATAGCGAACTTCAAGCCATTAAGACATTTCTGCTTTTCCCGCCTCCCTAGCTGGCTGCCTCCACCTTCCGTTCTTTGGATGGGATGATGAGTGATGAGAAAGCCCAGTTTGCAGCCATTTGCTGGCAGGCGAACAGTGCCTGTTACACTTTGGCGATCTCAGTTTCTTTTTTTTTTTTTAATTATTCGACATAGCTTGTGAAAGGTCGATTTTTTCTTTGTTTTGCGGCAGGAAACACTAGGAGCCCGGCTTATTTATGATTGTTAAGTACGGTGGGGGGTCGTTTTATCCCTTTTAGCCGATTATGGTAATTCGGCATTTTATGGTGAGTAAACTTTTGTGTTCTAGGTCTGCTGCATTCTCTTGCTAGACAATGATGAAGTAATGGCTTGAAGTGAGCGTAGTAAAAATAATATAAATTTTGTGCAAAACACGTATTAATTGGCATAAAATAAAATTTGCTTGGTTTGAATTTCGCTAAGACCTAATATGTACTTCTATAGGAAAAAATATTTCTTTTTCGTTCTGATACCTCCGACTCTTTGGTTCTCCTTCTGGATTGCCCCCTTTGGTGCTGTAAAGTAGAAGTGACAGTAAATGGTTGTTTCATTTTTACAGTTTACAGTCAGACACTGGTGGAGTCAGGTAACATCACTCTTGGCAAAGAGCCGAACTCCACTCTTAAAGCAACCTTTCCTCTGACGTCAGAACCCATGCTCTACTATCAGCTCATAGCACCGCCAGAGGAGGAGCATGCGAAGCAGGTATCTGAAAGCATGTTACATTGCTCTAGGGAACCTACAAAGTATGTCCTATATGGATAGCCAGTCAGTATTGAACAACCAGCCAGTCCTTTCAATTATAAAACACATTAAATAGACAACTACATTTGGCCCTACAATTTAGATTACAAGTAATGGACAGCTACATCATGTACATGTAGTCATGCATCTTAGAGCACAATTAGTGAACAACTACATGTAGCCATACAGCTTAGAACATAATTAAGGAATAGGTACATGTAGTCATACAGTTTAGAGCACAACTAATGGACAACTATATGTATTCAGTCAGTTTTAGGTCACTGTATAACAATTGTTTTTAAGACCAATCTCTGTACCAAATAATCTTTTTGTCTACTAGATATTTGATTTAATGCTAAGCTATATGCTAAGTAACAGCACGTCTGTATCCTCTCGGGTAGTTTTTAATGGTAGTGTACATGTGTTAATAACAAAACTGATAGACTTAGCATTAATTTCCATGTATTAATGTACATATCATAAACAAATAGAGCGTTTTCTTTCTTAGGCCCCATCTGACCTTGCTGTGTGCCGGCATGCAGTAAATTAGCGAGATTATTATTAACTATATACGTCAAAGCTGCAATGTCATTCTTGTAATCTAATTGTTGACCATGGTTTACCAGTATACAAAAATTTATACAAAACTGTTTGTAAGACATGTTACATTGTAACCTAAATGGGTACATTTCAGTAATGAAAATTATAGGAGTCTTTTGTAAATGCTTGTTTCAGGTTGTTGTAACGTTTGACAGTGACACACAAATTGACAACACAACCCAGATCACCTGCTTTAATGGTTCCAGTGTAAATGCTCCAAAGATCGCAGAATTTCAGTAAGTATCTTTGCCTACTTTGTGCAGGGTTCTTCATGATATTTTTATATCAACACAATCACATTTTTTATTTAAATGGGATTTTTTATTTAAATCATTTTTAGCTCTGCTTGACTATGTCAGCAGAGCTCATGAAATCGAAATTCGTCCGTCGTCCGTCCGTCCGTCGTCCGTCGTCCGTCTGTGGCAT
>JAAUYG010118506.1_pt1 | contig 11977 bp, 8 predicted proteins | sample 7278091 | NCBI WGS metagenome assembly JAAUYG01 (sample SAMN14350201, study PRJNA611818) | marine sediment metagenome | isolation source: surface marine sediment (0.6m) | place: French Polynesia: Moorea | collected 2018-08 | reverse complement strand
GTGGTGGGTAATCTGCAGCTCAACACGGGTGACCAGGCCATCAAAGACCGCCTCGAGGCGATGGGCTATGCGGTTGACACCATCACCTTCGTCAACGCGACAACTGCCGATGCCGCGGGCAAAAGCGTCGTCTTTATATCAGCGACCGGCAATTCCAACGATCTCGGTGCCACATTCAAGGATGTATCGGTTGGTGTGGTTGTCTGTGAAGGTTTTATCTTCGACGATATGGGATTTACAGGGCTGGTCAAAAATGAGGACTACGGCGCGCTGCCAAACCAGACCGAGATTGCCATCGTCGACAACTCGCATCCGCTGGCGGCCGGGCTCAGCGGCATCGTCACGGTGGTCGACAATGACGAAGGCTTTTTCATCTGGGGATTGACCGGCGGGGCGGCCGCCGTGGTGGGCGAGCTGACCGCCGATCCTTTTGCCGACACCATCTTCGCCTATGAGCAGGGTCAAAACATGGCTGGCGGCGACATTGCCGCACAGCGCCGTGTCGGCCTCTTCCTGGGAGACTTCACAGCCGCCCATTTCACGGCCCAGGGATGGCAGCTCTTCGAGGCCGCTGTCCAGTGGGCGGCCAGTGCCAACTAAGCATCAGCGCTATTCTGTTCTACGATGGGTCTGAATTATCGAAGCATGGTAGGGAGACTTTCAATGGCCAAATCAATCGATTTCATTGGTATTGGTGCACCGCGATCAGCAACAAGTTGGATCGCCAACGTTTTGCGGGCTCATCCTCAAATTTGCATTTCCGAGCCCAAAGAGGTCAGATATTTCAATCGCTACATGATGCCTGTTGGCCCACTTAAAAACAACCAGAATTCCAACTTCGATAAGGATCTTGATTGGTATTTTCGCCGGTTTTCCCATGCCAAGCCCGGCCAGATCTTAGGTGAAATATCGCCGATTTATCTCAGTGATCCTGAGGCCCCCGCCGCCATAAAAGCTTGCTTTCCCAAAACAAAGCTTATCGTCTCTCTACGAAATCCGATTGACCGCGCCTTTTCCTTTTATAAACTGCATCGGGGCAATTCCTTGATAGACGATATAAGCTTCGCTGATGCACTTGCCCAGGAGTCGGTTTATATTGAAACTGGATTGTATGCCAGGCTACTGCAGCGCTACCTCGAGCATTTCGATCAGAATCAGATCTGTATTTTGTTGTTTGAGAAACTGATCGCTGACCCTGGCACAGAATTTCTGCGCATATTCGAGTTTTTAGGCATAACGCCAATGAAAAATGTGGATTTCTCAAGCTACCGCACCAATAAATCGGCGACGCGCCGATCAACCATCCTGCATAAATTCGCTTTTAATTTTTCTCAACGGCTAATCGATGCGGGCATGACAAAATTTTTGGTAACCCTTAGAGCCCTGGGGGCACATAAACTTTTTAACGTGTTTAATTACGCCCCGGCTTTGAATGGAGAAATCGGAGAACCGGAAAGACATTACTTAGCCGCCGCCTTTCGCGCAGACATCCAACAACTCGAAACCATGTTCAATCTTGATCTTATTGAATGGAAGCAAGGTCTTACTTGAACATGGACCAACCGATAACTTTCCCAGCGTATTAGACAAACAATCATTTCGCATGGACTTGGTTTTGATTGGGCACACGAAAACCAGGCTATTTGGTTCGGATCGCCTTCGACCAGCAATCGCTTTTTCCAGTCAAGGACTTGAGTGCGTTGATGAATAGTTCTCAAACAGTTAGCCGGGCCCGTGGCGACGACCTTATTCGCAAGCTCATAAGTGGGGGGGGGTGGGCATTTTTAGCCAAACTGACCACCTACCCACTCGGCCTTATCCTGACCATGGTGCTGGCCAGGCTGCTCTCGGAAACAGAAATGGGCGGCTACTTTCTCTGCATGAGTATGATCATGTTGACATCTGGCTTGGTTCAAGGTGGGCTTGGGGCCACCATGTGCAAGAAAATCGCATCGGCCAGAGCCACAAATCAGCCGGTTGCGATAAAGAAGACCATTCGGGTGGGCGTTGCCGCACTGCTGATCATTGGTACCATCGCCTTTCTGATATTGAATAGCGCACCGGGAATCTGGATTTTAAGCCAGCTTGAAGGCGGAGAGCAGCTCCATGCGACCATAACCTGGATCGCCTGCCTGGTAGTGTTCTTCGCTGCTATTGGCTATGCATGCGAAATATTACGGGGGTTCAATGAACTCGGGTCGGCTTCCCTGCTCGCCGAACAGCTTTTACAACGTTTTTTGCTGCTTGGCGCCTTGTTGATCTCTTTTTTGATCGGATACGATCTACTTCTTGTCGATGTACTCCGGATTGCCACATTTACGGCCTTCTTGACCGTTCTTATCGGGATCGGTCTCATTATACCCAAAGTCGTGCCCCTTGGTCACCATGGCGCCTCCATACGAACGCTTGAGCTGTTTCGAGAGGCTCCGACGTTTTTGTTAATGCGCGTCAATTTCTGGCTACTTAACAGTGCCGCCATATGGGTTCTCGGATTTTCCAATCCATTGGGTGAAACCGCACTTTACGGGGCCGCCAACGCATTGACTCTGCTCGTGCTCGCTCCATGGCACGTGGTCAACCATGCCGTCGCTCCAACGATCGTGACGTTGAACGCCAATGGTGAACGAGATCGTCTGGAGGCGGTCGTCAGGGCAGTTGCAGCCGTCGCCGTTTTGCCTGCTTCGATTATAGCCCTTGGTCTGACAATATTTGGCCGTGAAGCCCTTTCCCTACTCTTTTCAGCGCCTTACCGTTCGGCGTATTTTATACTGGTCTTATTGGCACTTGGCCGTTGCTTGTCGACATTTTTCGGCCCACCGATGATTCTCCTGTCCATGACGAACTACCAGACGATCGTGCTTCGGATCCTCTTAATCACTGCCGTGTTGACTTTTCTTGGATACTGGGTCGTAGCCCCCCAATATGGCGCCATTGGAGTGGCCGCGATCAGTGCCGGATCCGCCACATTGCAAAACCTCTTTCTGGCCATTGTGGCCCACAAACGAATCGGCGTTCTTACCTTTCCCCAGTTATCATTTTCCGCATGGAAGATTTTCATCGAACAGATAAAGTTCTATCGCCGTCCAGACACAACCAGACAAAATTAAAACCCCAATTGGTGGTTACCAAAACCTCAGGTAATTATTCGAAGTTAACAAACAGCCCTTAAAACAATGCCAGCGATTGTTGCCCGGTTATAAACTATGCTGGCAATTCATCCACCCTGGCAACATTTGAGGCAAGCCCAATAGCCACAGGTCTTCGCAGCCCTGTTGCCAGGCCATTTTAGACCACGAGCATACGGACGATCCCGACCACATTGCATTTAAGGGTCCCCCTATCCGAGTTCCTTCAGCCAATGGAGGAAGGGGCGTCAGATGAACCGATCATTAGCAATATTAGAAACGTAAGGATCTGCTATAGCCATGCAATGCTTCCTTAGTATCGTCGTTCCGTTGTACAATGAAGAGGAGTCTGTCGATTTATTGGTGGAGCAAATCAGCAGTGCCATCGATCCTCATGAACTATCCTATGAAATCATCCTGGTGGACGATGGTTCCACCGATGACACCTGGGCATCGGTTGTCAAACTCAAATCAAGGTTCCCCTTTTTACGCGGTATCAAATTCAGAAAAAATTTTGGACAGACCAGTGCGATGGTTGCAGGTTTTGAGCACGCGCGCGGTGAGGTTATCATTACCCTGGACGGTGATCTGCAAAATGATCCCGCCGACATCCCCATCCTATTAAAAAAAATGAAGGAAGGGTATGAACTCGTAAGTGGCTGGCGCAAAGATCGCAAGGATCACTGGTCTCGCGTTATCCCTTCGAAAGTGGCCAATTGGATCATATCCACGACCACAGGCGTCAAGCTTCATGACTATGGTTGTTCACTCAAAGCCTACAAAGCCGAATGCATCAAACCCATCAAAGCCTACGCCGAAATGCATCGGTTCCTCCCAGTTTTGGCCAGCATGACCGGCGCGCGCGTGGCAGAAGTGGTTGTCAACCACCATTCTCGCCAATATGGTCAATCAAAATATGGTTTCGATCGTATCTTCAAAGTTTTCAATGATATTTTTGCAATTATTCTTATTGTCAAATTTTCAACCATGCCGCTGATGGGTTTTTCACTTTGTGCACTCCCCTTTTTGGGACTGGCTGTGTTTTTCGCCACGCTTTCACTTCTATCTGTCATATATAGCTGGACGGCAGGCAAGTTGTTCCTATTCAGTCTTTCGGCCGCTTTCTCCCTGATGGGTATGTTCCACTTCATCGCTCTGGGTATCATTGCTGAAATCGTGGTGGGAACCAGTGACCTGACGCATACCCAGTTGTCCCAGATATCTAAACGTAAACACGCCATGGCGCCACATATCGACGAACCGGCGGCTACCACTACCGCCGGGTCTGAGGAGGATGCCCGCTAAGCACGTTAAACATCCTGTTTTTCATCCTCCGTACGCAACCAAAAAAACATAGCAAGGGGTTGCCACCGAATGAGATATACCATCATTTTTTTGGTCGAGAAAGAAACCAACGAATTCATACCGTTTTTAAAACTGATCTGTGATCTTCTAATAAAGCGGTCCCAGTCCTTCGAAATAATCATCGTCGCCAACACTACTGGTGAATTCGTCCAACGCAGTGTTAGCGGTCAACCCGGCCTGTTGCACCCGCTGGTCGTCATTACCTTCCATCAAAAGGTTTCAACTTCGGTCGCCCTCAACGCCGCCTTTAAAGAGAGTCACGGCGATTTGATCATGACTCTCAGCCCCTACCAGGAACTGCGGTCTCAGGATTATGGCGCTTTACTCGATGCGATGTCACCGGAAGCCGACATCGTCGTTCCTTTCCGGAAAATCAGACGCGATCCGCTACTTAATAAATTACACTCAAGGCTCCTAAACTTCGTCTTAAAAGTCGTGGTCGGGGGGAAAATTCACGATATGGGCTGCAATGCCAAGCTCATTCGCCGTGAGGTCTTGGAAGATATCGAACTCTACGGCAATATGCTCCGCTATCTACCGGCCTTGGCTTCGCAAAAAGGATACAAGATTAAAGAATTAGAATGTGAGCAGCAGAAAAAACCCCGCAAGGCAAAGCTCTACTCGATTAGGTTGTACCTTGACCGCCTGGTCGAAATTGTAAACCTTTTCTTCAGCGCCAAATTCTCCAAAAAACCTTTGCGGTTTTTCAGTTTGGTGGGATCAGGGTTCAGCATCGCCGGCCTTGCCGCCCTGCTATTGGTAGTTTTTGAAAGACTATTTTCTTCGCTGCCGATCGGAAACCGCCCCTTGTTAGTGGTGGCGGTTATCAGCATCGTCCTTGGCGCACAATTTGCGAGTTTTGGTCTTCTAGGAGAAATTATATCTTTTGTTCACGGCAGGTCGCACAAAGAGTATACGATCGAAAAAATGATATAGCCTTTTATTGGACAAGATTTTGAAGCCATCAAGCCTATTTCACCAGGCGGACATACATTCTACTTTTGGCCCGCCACACTGTAACGACACGGACAGGGCCGCTTATCCGTCATTGGGCGGACAGGATAACTGCCGAAGCCGAGGGGGAGGCGATCATCGAAAGGATTTACAGGCATCGATCACCGCACGACCAACGTCAGTTGACCCATGGCTATGGGTTTGTGCAACGGCCGCATCGCATGCCCCTATTTTGGCATTTTCATATTGCCGGACGCCTCGAGTGATACGATTATTTCAATGAGATGCATAATGATCTTGAAGTCGACCTTAAACTTTATAGTCAGAAACGCACGCATCTGGGTCGCACAATGAATGCCGATTGCCGTAAGAGGATTACTTGATGGAATCGTCAAACCCAAAATCAAGGGAAAAAAGATTAAGCTGGCGGAACAAAATAGACCCGCCATGGGCGATGTTGTCAGGCCAATACGATTCTTGTACACATCAACCTTGCCCAACCTATAATTCATGATAAGATACTGGGACCTGACATGGACCATATTAAAATCGACAAACAATCGGCTTGCATGATAAAAACCGAAAACCAACCAACGATAAAATCCAAATATGCGGTGAAAACTATTTTTTCATATAAATCTGCGCTATTTTTTCACGACCTTTCTGTTCTGTTTGCGGTGGCCTATTTAGGCATACTATCCGTTCCGCTCGAAACGATCAAGGTGTCAGACGACCCTACAACGATAAGCTTACTTACCATTTTAACTCCAACTCTTTTTTTCTTTGCAATCTTAAAACTGTATAGCTACCACCTTATTTATTCTGTACGCTTTCACCTTTTTGCCTTGGTTCAAGCCTTTGGTTTCACAAGCATCGCTGCGGCTTTGCTTTTTTTGCTTACACGCACACCCGAGCACATAACAGATATATTTTTGATACCGGCCATCGTCGTCATCACACTTGGCATTGTTATTCTTGACCGCTATAAATGGGAGAATAGCATCAATCTGCTCTACCCCATTGGTTTTGCCCTTTTACAGTTGGGTTTTTTGGAAATAGCTGGTGGGATTAATGGTTCTACTGGCCTAATAAACTGGCCGATTATTGGCGCTGTCGTATTCCTTTCATCCGTGATTCTTATTACTTTACGCCTTTTTTTAGTACACTATGTTTTCAATCACCTGTTGCGGAAAAAGTTTAGACGGCAGGTTTTGATTGTTGGCACCGACGAGAGTGCCAGCCAGTTTACCAATCATATCATTACATTGAACGCACCCTTTTGGATAGTCGGTGCTATCGGACTTGGCACGGAGTCCGACTGCATAAACAGTCAAATCGCCCAAAAAGGCTGCATCGGCAGATTGAATGATCTTCCACAAGTCGTCGATGATCACAACATAAGCGACATCGTCGTTACAGCCGAAGACATCTCGAAGCGATTGCTGATCGATCTCCTTGACTACTGTACATCGCGAGGAATCAACGCCTGGTTTTCTCCTCGACTCCTACCGATCATCGATGTCAAACTATACATCGACCGATTCTGCGGCGCGCCCATGATACGCTTGTGTTCCCAGAAGAACACCTGGCTGTTCAACAAAATGAAACACGGGTTTGATGCTCTGGTCACGATTCCGGCATTCATCCTACAGCTCCCGCTATTCACGCTTATTGCCGCAACGGTTAAGATCGATTCAAAAGGCCCATTCTTTTACAAGGCCCAGGCTGTCGGTCGAAACGGCAAAACCTTTTCCATGTATAAGTTCCGATCCATGCGAATAGACACCGACGCCGGAATACACAAAGACTATGTAACACGATTGATCGCCGGCCAGATAGAAAGCGAAAAATCGGTAGGACCTCTAAAGATAACCGATGATCCTCGCGTGACTTCGGTTGGGCGAATTATTAGAAAACTGAGCCTCGACGAGTTACCGCAATTGATTAATGTGCTCAAGGGGGAAATGAGCCTGGTCGGACCGCGACCTTGCCTAACTTATGAATATGACGTTTATCAGGATTGGCACAAGAAGCGAACCGTAGTTCGCCCGGGCATCACAGGGCTTTGGCAGGTTACCGGGCGGAGCGAGGTCACTTTTGAAGATATGATCCTTTTAGACCTGTATTATATTTACAACCGGAATTTGTTACTGGATCTCCAAATTCTTTATGAAACGGTCTTCGTTGTGCTGGGTAAAAGGGGGGCCTATTAAAGAAGTCATAACCATAAGGTTCGATACATAGTCTTACAGCCAATTCGCTTGAGTCAATAGCACGTTTTTGTAAATAGACCGCAAATCAGGAGTCCTGAAGATTGTTCGGACACCGATTTGCGGTTTTTTGTTTCTGTCGGCCAAATCGAATCCATCTAATTGTACGCGGCATGAAAATGAAGCTGGATAACGGATAACGTATAAAATTTTTCGCACATTTTGAGGCGGTGGCCTCGATCTGGTTAAATCAAGGTTGCGAGACCAAGCTGCGACCCGTCCGATGGATTTGGTGGAACGCGATTTTAGCGCTGCCCATCCAACCAGCCGTGAGTCGCCGACCTGACCTACGTGGCTACCTGGGCAGGATACCCTTTTGCAACCGCCTTCCGCTTTCGTTGGGGCGAGGGCGGTGTGAAACCAGCCAAGGCCCAAGGTTGTGATCGGGGAAGGATCATTCTCACCCAGGATTTGAGGGCCGCCTCACAGAGATCATGCGGTGTGGACTCCGGCGAGGGCAACTGGTCAGGGGAATAGCTCGATATGTCTTTGACCGTGAGCCCATAGACAGGTTGATTCTATTTGTGCTGTATTATTTCGTGCAACCGGTCACCATTGCTGTGCTTTCTTCTCAGGCCCTGATGGGCTATACGAAACCATGGAGGAAATGCAAATAAAAGAAAGGGTCGTGGCGGCGATGATCTGCCGCAACGACCCAGTTTAAGCCGAATTGAATCTCAATCTCCAAATTTTTTTAATTCACTACTTTAAAAGGCGCGCTGATCGTTTGGGTGCTGCCGTTCTTGAGCTTGATCTTGGCCATGATGACGTGCCTGCCGTCCTTGAGCTTTGTGGTATTATACGGGGAGGCCTTGGCGGATTTTCCGCCGGCAAAGTCATAGGGCGCCCCCTTTTCGGTCCGTAATTTGAGGCCGTCCATATAAAAGGTCACCTGGTTGATGTTGGTTTTCCGGGTGTCGAGAAAAATGTAAGTCTTACCCTTGAGCTTCCGACCGTCGAGCGCAACTGCTTTGGAGCGGTCCGGCTTGGCGCTGAAGGCGAGTTTATACGATGAGACCGATACCGATTTGGAGGTGGTCAAGCCTTTAGGGGGGCTTGGAGGGGTTGAATCGCCGGGTGTATACCCGACGGGTGGACAGGGAGCACTTTCTCCCTCAGCGTTATACGCCGATACACAGAAAAAATACCGTACATTTTCAGATAACGGAAGTTGATCGATGTTATACGAAGTCTTATTCCCGACGTCTTTGGACTTTGAAGGATTGTTTGCATTGGTGCCGTAATAGATCTTATATCCAGTGGGGCTTCCAGAGCTGGGACTCCAACGCAATGTGGCTGCATTGATGTGGGATGCCCATAAAACCACAAAAAATATTGATAATATTTGTAATTTTGAGATTTTTTTCCATTTTGTCATGGTCATTCGCCTTCCTTGTAGGTTAAATTTGAACAAGCTTACATGCAATACTGATGCCATGTGCTGTTATTGCTTTAACCGAATTTCGCTCTTGAATGAAGGCTCCACCTTCTGAAGGCGATGGCTTCAAACACGATCAACTGAAGTCGATTGTACGAATCTAAGTTAAAATCGTCAACACGATCTCGCTCCGGGTGAGACTGCTCCTTTTTGTACTGCGCTATCACCTCAATGGTCACGCTACCCGACGATGCAGCCAAAAAGTCGCGAGCCCGCAGAGGATGACCCCAACATTTTTAGCTAAAATACCGTTTCCACACAACATTTATCGCCATGGTTTCCCCTTAAACCGTTTAAGCAAGTTGCTCACGCTATGATACGGCGGTACGGATACGAATAGATGGATGTGAGCTCGAGATATGTAGCCCTTGATGATCTAAATGTCCATCGTGTGGCATACCTCACGGATCAGTTCACGCAACCTTGATACTACGGCACCAGAAAGAATCGGTTTGCGATATTTCGTGATCCACATCGTGATCCATGCAATGATACTTGATGGCGCAGACCGAAATTGGTTGGAATCAAGCATTTTCGACACGCGAATATACCGTTGGGTCGATGCTACATCCAGTCCAAACCGTGCTCATAAAATATTCGCGTGCCCAGAAATGCACACCCGTTTCTCGATGACACACGAGCAATCGCCGGTGGATCACCACCGCACTTTTGACCTGCAAAAAGCCAATTTCAAACGCGATGCTGAACTTGGGGAATACCCTCAGGCACATGTGGACATGGTCGGCCATCAGGTGACCTTCCCATAGAACCACGGTCCGTTGCCGAAAGAGAAACTTGGTGATTTCAACCACTCGGCGAGGGAATGTGCCATATAAACGCTAATATCAATACATCGGGACATTACTACCTGGGTTCTGCATTCCCATCTCACGAGCGATAGGCCCGTCCAACCATGCACTGGTTCTTCCTCCTTTCCGCCAGAAAAAGGGCTGCTTTGGAAGAAAGGCCTACTCTATTACACCATGGATCGGCAGAGCCTCTCCAAGTCCTCCATCAGAGGTGGAGGGTTTAAATCAGAACTACGCTGGAACGGTAACGCTCACACGCATAAATCCCCGTAGCCCGCACAGCCACCTAATGAGATGGTTCCGGCCTCCTGAGCCAGGGCATTGATGCTCATGGGACATTGGTGGCTAGGGTTCTCCGAGTGCTGTTAAAGCCATCCAACCAATCGAGGGATATTCTAATACGGGCGTTGTGAGCAGCGTAGACCGGGGTGCGTCGGCCGATTTGAAAGCTCAGGAAATTATCGCCATTATTTTTATCATCATGGGAGGTTAGGATACAGGTGCCGCCATTTAATTCTCAGATCAACTGAGGCGAACCGTTTGCATCGGATGCTTCGCCGGCGATGCTTATTTCCCCTGGTCAGTCATAAAAAAAGACTATTCGCAGTGGATGCATTTATTCTAACAGTCGGAGGCGTAATGTCAGCTGCCAAACATTTTTGATAACTGCTCAAATTTTTCAAGTACATTTTAAGCGGCGATTAAATCGCCACCATAAGAGTTACAGATGTTCAAAGGAGAAATAAGTAGAACGACTTCTTCCATGTTATTTCTAAACCGCTTGGTATGAATTTGAACGGAAGAACAAAATTAAATCTTTCACAGGTTATGTCTGGCATGACGGAACGATGTGCATTCAATCAAATATTTTTCGCGCATATACTATACCCCAAAAAATAGCTTTCAACAAACTATTAATATTCATCTTTAAATATCGAGCGACTTATATTGTAGTTCAAGTTCTACTTTTTATCAGCTCGGGTTGTAATATTGTGCAAACGCGACGATGGATGACACCAGCCTAAAGTAATTAGTACCAGACTATCCGCTTCTCTTGCCCGAAAGCAGGCTTCGTTTTATTACCTCGATATTATTATTAAATTTGGCTTGATGCCACCTCGGGTATAATTTTCTCTCAAGAATCCCTGATATATGGCCGATAAATACTATCGACCGCTGCATTGCCGCTTCAAGCATCATGATTTATTCAACATTCCTTCTTTTTGGCCCAGTCTTTGCAGATCTTTGCAGATCACTAACAATTCAGAAAAATACTTCTATCAAAGCGAGGGCAAGATGATTTTCAGGAAGGCTATATTGGGATTTTCTATTTCGATATTTCTCTTTTCATTGGCAACGCTCGCAATGGCAAGCAGTATCGAGCTAAGGTGGCACAACAACACCGAGGCGGACTTGAGTGGTTACAATCTATATTATGGCCATCAGCCCCGTAATTATTCTCCGCCGATTCCGCTCGGCCTTAAAACCGAGTACACATTATCGGGTCTCGAGGAAGGCGCCGTCTACTATATCGCTATTACGGCGGTCGATAACGCTGGAAATGAAAGTGGTTTTTCAGAAGAAATATCCGCCACAGTACCCCCGTCCATCGTAGCGCCTTCGGGCAGCCATAAATTGGTAGCCAGCACCAGGCCGGACCGCTCCAATGCGTTTCCTCTCGAAGGTCTGCAACTCAAGGGCAATGCTTACATTTTTCTCGACACCCAGAAAACCGATATCACCACAGTGACCTTCTTCATCAACGGGCTCGAATCGTGGACCGAAAAGGCAGCGCCCTATGACTTGGCCGGCGGCAAATCCGCCACGGCCTTCCCGTTCGACACCACGCAGTTCCAGGACGGCAGCCACACCATCACGGCCAAGATCAACCTCGATAACGACAGCACCCAATCGATCAGTGCGCCCTTTTATGTGACAAACAATCCAGAGTCGATCTTACCGTACAAACTTGCCTTCAGCGCCAGTCCGGAACCGCGTTGGAGCGGTCCGGACTGG
>JAAUYG010251238.1_pt1 | contig 11982 bp, 10 predicted proteins | sample 7278091 | NCBI WGS metagenome assembly JAAUYG01 (sample SAMN14350201, study PRJNA611818) | marine sediment metagenome | isolation source: surface marine sediment (0.6m) | place: French Polynesia: Moorea | collected 2018-08 | reverse complement strand
CACACTGCTCAGAAATTGAACACATACATTTTATTGACCTATTTCAATGGAGGTTCCCCATTTAGTTGCAGGCTAAAAACCACTCAATCCCAGGGATAAATATCTGGTTCCTATTGGCTGGGGCTTCCATTCCATTTGCAAACCTGCATGGATTTTGGCAGGACGAAAGCCTCGTACTTTCAGCATTTCCACCTCTCACTCACTCGCCAAAACTTACAGCAGAGCAGCAGCATTTTGTCTTGCTGTACTTTCAAGCAGTCAATGGAATAGGGGCTCCTTCAATGCAAACTGATGAGAATTTGTAACAAGGAGGTGAGAGAGGGAGGATGTCTAAGCTGCCTTTCCTGCTGCTTGCTGCTTCTAAAAGCCCAAGCTGGCTTGCAGGGACAACACAACAACAACGGACTTGCAGGCACGCAGCTGTCAAGATGTGTCGCAGAAGGATTCATGTCATCACATGAAGACGACACATTGCACAGACATCAGGACACCCAACGCTTCTGTCCTGCAGGAGGTTACAGATGTTTGTCACATCTGCTGTGTTATTCAGTGAAAAGACTACGCCTCCCTCTGAGATGATCACAGCTTAAATGAAAGCTTTAAAGTACCAAGGAAGCTGCTTTTGAACCACTCTTCTTCTGTTCCTACATGTGTGAGGGGAGTATTTTCAGGCGTGGGTGGAAAGTTTGGCAAAAGAACACGGAGAACAACAAATGTGAAGAGGTGAAGAGTAAAAAGACTCCACTGAAAAGAAACTATTATTCCATGACGGATCACAAATGGAGCTGCGTGGACTATCTCACATTTTGGAGCGATATTATTGTGTTGCAAATGAGACGATTATTGTCGAACAAAATCAAGGAATCGTATGTGTGAGCAATTTGGAAACAAATTAAACATAGAAACTCTGGAATACTTCTTTGGCATTCGAATCACTGGAAATCTTACAGAAGGAAAGTATGATTTTGTGCATATTTCTTGACACACAGTGCATACAAAGACACACCGTGCATACTGTACTGCTCATCAGATGTGATTCGAAGTGAAACAGAACGTCATGTCACATCGGGGGCACAGCAGAAGTGAGATGCGCGAGTACAACAATCAGATGTCCCCGCAACATCGCAACCAGCGTCATGGAAGTCAAAAGCAACAGCATGGGTACCAAAGCCAAGAATCTTACACCAATCAAAGTCCGGACCACCACAGCAGTCGGCGACAACCACCTTACGGCCAAAGCCAGCAGCATCACAGCAGCCAACAACAGTACCATTCCAAAGAAGGATACCATCAGTACAATCAAAAGCCAACACGAGGGAGTCCAACGCATTACAGCAGCCAAACACAACATCACAGTGGTTCCACGCAACAGCAGTACGGCAGCCACCACAGCAGTCCAACGCATCAACGTTACAACAGTCCAACGCAACAACACAGCCCAATGCAACAGCAGTATGGACAGACACAACACCACAGCAGCCCAACACAACAGTTTGGTCAAACCCAACGTCACAGCAGCCCAACTCAGCAACAATTTGGTCAAACCCAACGTCACAGCAGCCCAACCCAGCAACAGTATGGCCACACACAACAATACAATAGCCCAACGCAGCAACAGTATAGCAGTCAAACCCAACATCACAGCAGCCCAACGCACCAACAGTACAACCAGACTCAACGTCACAGCAGCCCAACACAACAGCAGTACAGCAGCCACACACAACAACACAGCAGTCCAACGCAACAACAGTGTGGCAACACACAACAACACAACAGCCCAACGCAACACCAGTACGGCAACCAGACTCAACGTCATACCAGCCAAATTCAACAACAGTACGAAAGTCAGACCCAACGCCATAGCAGCCAAACTCAACAACAGTATGGCAGTCAGACCCAACGTCAGAACAGCACAGTGCAACATGGTAGTCCCACGCAACATCATGGAGGCTCCACTCAGCAGCATTACGGAAGCCCTACGCATCAAGATTACGGCAGTAGTCAGACTCAGTACCACGGCAGCCAAATGCAGCAACATTATGGAAGTGGTGTGTCCCAGCGTCAATCGCCCAAACGCACCTCGAAACGTGAACCTAGAGACGCGGGTCCCATCCATCACCAGTCCAGTCTCCCTCAGTCTGCCCACGTCAACCACGCGGGTCAGATAAACCACACCCCGGGTTCTCCCAACGCTGTGAACCGGAACTCACGCCCTGCTCAATCACCCCAGCCTCCCAGATCACCACGACCCACCAGACACGTGGACTCACCCAAACCTTCTCGTGCTAATACTTTCAGGGTGCAGGAATCGGACGGCAACTTCTTTGAGAGCTTCACGGCTCTAGCCTGGAAACAGGAAAACAGAAAAAGAAGAGCTGCAAGTGAGGTGAGTACGAACATTTTTTTTTCTTTTGACGCACAGCATATTTCCTGAGGTCCACACGTGTGTAAATCTACGTGAAAGGAACACTGATAGTCAAGATAAAAGCTGTGTTCTTGTTCAAAAGACAGGCTTTCCACAGCTCTACATTCAAGGTGTGTTTTTGTGTGTTCAGGTGCAAACCGAACTTCAACCTGTTTTCAAATTACTGCATGCACGTGGCAATTCACCAAATAAAATTTTAGGGACAATCTCAGCACAAAACAGTTGCCTGACCAGATCTTTCCATCAACTTATTCAAAGAGGTGGATCCCATGCATTCAATAACAAAGTTGCCAGATTAAGTGGATTTAAATCTCGTCCTGATGGCTTATCAATAAGACATTGCTCTTGATGCTCATTCATATTTTATGAGCGCTTTGTCACTTCGCTCCATTCGTCCATTGACAACGGAAATGGCTCCCACGGTTGGAGCGATTTCCTGTTACATTGAAGTAAATCAAGCACCAATCATTGTCATACTGCTTCTTGTCTTGCTTGCCCTTTGCCTTTGCTTTTTGGAACAGAGAAAAAAGATGTCTCACGAAAAAAACACCCAAATAACCCCCAATATTGGCATGGTGACTGTATGTGAAAGATTTTGGACTCTGGGAGTGTTTGTCAAGAGTGGACATGGGTGACAGACCAAGAGAAATTGCAGTTCCTGAAAAATTGGTTTATGGTGATGCGAAACAATAAAGCAAACAACCAGAAGCATGATAACCAATTATCATGCACAATACACTCGGTAAACTACTTCCTAAAATTGCTACTCTGCAAGAATGTAACGTGATTTACAGTTTGTTTCTGTGGCGCTTTTAGTCAGCTGTGACTGGGACTGTTTACGGTCCTTCAGAGACAAGACCCTGGTCTTAGTTGGGGCCCTGAGAAACAAGTGAAATTAATCGACTGCAATCATTGCATGTTCACCAAATCACCTGAAAGGAGTGATGGGCGTTTGGTCCAGATCCAATCTGGATTGATGCTAAATTTTCAGGAAACTGAGCATGTCAGGAACAAAGTCCAAAGAAAGAGAGAGAAACATTTTGAAAAAGCTGCACATCCACAATGAAGGTCGTGTCTCGGCGTTTGCCACTGCTGTCATCAGACCCCTCAGGATATGCAGACGCCATTTTTCTTCTGGCGTCATACCTTGAGCGGCAAAACGATTTTATGCCAAAAGATTCCTTTGATCGGAGCAGTAAGCGGTTTTATTTTGATTCATGAATCGTAAAACTGGTTCAGAAAGTCATTGGCTGAAACATCCATTCCTTTTATGTGATGATCAGTGCAGGATATTAGATAAGAGGATCATGTTGTAATTGCGAGGGGTGCTTTCAAGCTGCGGTTGAGCAAAGGTGCGCATAAACCACTGGTCGTGAGATGTATATCTACGTCTTAGAATGTGACGCAACTTTAGCCTATCACGCAAAAGACCAAAAACAGATGGCTCAAACCAAAACAAACATAAACAAAACAGCTGTGAACTTTCTTGTGTCATAGCACACAATTATTGGCTCAAATGACCTAAAAAAACTCCCTTTCTTTTGGGTTGGGGCTCTCTTGAAAACTCAGTGCAGAACTGTACAATATATAGGAATTCGTCTTCGAGCATGTTTTCTGCGAGGCACATGCTAAGAACCGCTTTGAGGTTGGGGTTTGCAATGTCAACAAGCAAGCACTTGTGCAGATCCAGGCAAGACAGTTTGTAATGGGTGCACATGATGAAAATTCAAAATTGAGTTTCGGTCATTAACAGCCAAAAAAGAGCAACGCCATTTATCTAAATGCATCTGTCGGGTTTGGACACATGTCTGATGCTCGTGTGATTGAACACAACACAGGCAGAAACTTCGATCATGAGAAAAGGAGCTAATAGCTGTAATCTGTGTGAATAAGCAATCAATAAACATTGATCTGGTTTTGATTTAATGCTGAAGAATAGCCGACTATTTGCAGCTTCATAAACACAATTTTGTGCCATTTGAATTCATCTGCACATGGAATTCAAATCAGTTTCATGACACGGTTTGCATTCGTGATTAAGGCCCCATGCAGGACCCAACATCATGCAATCCGTCTGCCGTTCTTGTGCAGGTTGGAAAGCAATACCATGCAACCTTCACAAAGAAGAAATTATGCAATTGTGCTTCTGATCACTTTCTCTCTGAAAGTGTGTGTCTGTGGCACAAACACGTCTGTGTGTGTGTGTCGTGCGTTCAGGCCAAGGAAGAGTTCTGGCGCATGAATCCTCCTCACCTGGTCCAATTCACAGTGTCAGGTGCAATGGGGAGCTGAGAAAACCTCTTGACTCTCTCTGATTCTACCTCACACCACACCAATTTGGAGCGCAGAATACCCTTAGGCAATGAAACTGTGGACTCAGCTTGAGCAGGATTGACAACAAACTGGAAATTTTCTGTTCCTTCGAATCCCGCAATGCAATGATTCAGAACATCGTATCTGTCTGGACAGGTTGTCAACCAAAAACAGTGGCAAAGATTCTGCCATGCAGTCCTTTGGTGATGGCAGTTTGTGAGATGAACACACACTGAGCAGCGATCCCAACAACAACCGTAACAGGAAGAGGATTCAGCACAACACACCTTTTTGCGGGCAATCTTGAACAGCAGCTCATTGCCATGTCTGTGTCAGGGGACGCGCAGGGATGATTTCCGGTCTGAGGAAGAGTCACCAACAATGAACAACACTGAGTTGATGTCAAGTGCCGCCATTGTTTCTCCTGCAGAGGAAATGATACATGATTAATGATGAGACCAGCGATGTCCCAACCCATAAGCAAGAGCTGAATGTTTGTTCTCAATCTATCCATCAGTTCATGTGTGTTTTTGCGGATAGTATTTACCTTACGTCTATCTGTCAAGTTGTAACATGAAACGATTCAGATCTACATTTATTTTGTTCTGTGAATGAAGATTTTATCAGTCCATCAATATTTTCGTGGAAATTTAGCAGGTGGGTCCTCACCCAAAGTCAAATGATATTTTTTCCAAACCAACATCCAGATCCCCCCATGTGGCACACTTGTTGGGGATGCTTCAATGCGAATCCATAATTTTGATTTGAAACCGGAAAAACAGCAGAACGCAGCGGACAAAAACAAAAAGATACGTTGCAACATGATTTCAATTTAAATTGTCTCCCGATTCTGTTGTTTGAGTCAGACGTTCTTTTCAAGAGTTTTGAAACAGGAGATGAGCGAGACAACTGACAATGCATTTCAGTTCTCAAAAAGAATACATGTAGCTAGCTACACATGGGCACACGAATTCGTCGATTTCTATGGCCTCATAGAACATCGTTTTTGCCCCACCTGTTGTGATTCTGGGAAGAGTATATATCATGGACACGAAGAAGAAATTCCTCTCACTCGCCTCCCGCGGGAATAAACGTGGAGTCGTCTGATTGTTGGCAGATTCCTTCTTTGGAGATTCTTTCTGAATCTCCGAATGCTTGCTTGGTCCCCGAATTTATTTTCTCTATTGAATGTCATAAATCATGATTGAATGCCAAGAATCATTCCATTGCTTTAAACATGAAATTTCTCTTCAATGTACACATTAGGATTGGCATCAGATCAATGGGGAGAGAAAATGAGGCAAACAATGCCGCAGAGTACGAGTGTTTGTGTGTTCAGAACCACAGTGATCTTATTTCTCTACCAGGACCAAATGTTCTGAATCAGAACGGCCTCCAGTTGTGTTTGCTGACATTATTCGCGCCGCAGTTCAGGTTATTGTACTGCCAAATTGCATTACTCCTGCAGTTTGTCTGCTGAATCAAACATCCATTGATGCCAATGCCAGGTATAAATTGCCAGATTATTGATGAGTGGCACACATGTGAAAACACAATGTGTTGAGTCAAAACTGTACGAAAATGCTGGGCTTGAATTGTTGAAATGTGTCCATTTCTGACTTGGAAAACGTGGTGTGATGTCTAGCCCAGCTTGACACATCTGTGCGAGGCCCATTTGAGTGGCACGTCAGCTCCGTTCAGGTCAGGTTCACATTTTTGCTTGATCGAGGGCAGGACAACCCAATCGGAATGAAAATGAGACAGCTGAGAACCTCAAGAGATGCAAAAGGACAGGAATTCGTAAAAGCATTGTGCGCAATTTGCGCTCCCAACTGCGGTGAGAAGACAGCCTCTTCAGGGACGCTAGTTTCTGAGCTGCATTGTCAAAAACTGGTGTTGGGTCGCTTCTGAGGGAAAAGACGAAAGAAATTATTTGGAAGATCGATAATTCATAGTGAAACACGAACACAAACAAGCGGCAAACATCCCCCGCTATAAAAAGCCCCATTCTCTTGCCAAAATCACCAGGGGATTTGTAACTGCTTCTAAATATAGCGCGTGAGTGTTTAACGAACTCCCATAAAGATGATGAAAGAAATGTACTGCATACCAGATGAGCAGGAGCTGAAGGAGTCAACATTTATCAATGAATTTGTCTTATTTGAAAGTCTGGTGGAAATACAAAGCAAGGTTATGACCAATAATCACAGAGCACTTTCCATCAAGCTGTCTATTTTCCAAGGTTGACAACAAAAAACAGAGGCCAATTCCCCGCCATTTTTTCTTTTGTAGCCCAATAACCACTGACTGCAGAATGCACACTATCTGAAAAAGCATTTGGTATCTGATAACAGACGATGGAACAGCAACTGGCAGATTCAATGTACAGGTTCAGTTCGACCGGGCTGATGTGCGCATGAATCTGTCCGACTGGAAATGCGACGAGGTTGCGTCAATTGCCAAAGGGAAAGTCAAGTGAAACTTTGCCTGCGACACTCGCCGATATTGTTTTTTTTGGTCACGGATGGACTTTAATTAGCAATTCCAAAAGAGTAATGAAGCTCTGTCAGGATTGTTTTTGCAAATCATTGTGGACACTGCGCCGCAAGTTTGGGAATGACTTTTGTTGGTTCTTTCGTCCTTTTGATCCTTTGGTCAAAGAACATAGCTTGCTGCCATGGGAGAAATTCATTGCAAAGAACACAAGATCATTTCCCGAGGCAAGAAAAGTTCTTCCCCTTCTGTGCCAGCTTGAGAACATTTGCCCTCACAAAACGGAGAATACCAAGCGAAAAATTGACACGGCGGATATCATTGCGGACACCTCTTCACAGGAATATTGTTTTGCGATCAATGAAAGAAGAAATGAAGACATCGTTTCAGTTCTTTTGCCAGTGATCCACTCTTTGCCGTCTGGGTAAAGAGCGACGTGAAGAAATCTTTTGTTGCTCGGTGTATTGATTTGCTTGTGGATCTGTAGAGATCTACAGGATGAAACGGAAAGGGACACCGCCAGACTGGAAAAAGAACGTCCTGTTTGTCCGCGAAGCAGTTTCTATAAATTTCAGAAATAACAAGATAAAAATGACATGAAAAAAATCTTGTGTGACTGGTGTTGAAAAAGTCCGCAGTTCATTTTCAGCTGTTTCCCGTAAGGGCTGTGCTATCAACTGTTCCCACATTTTTGTTGGATAAAACAGACAAAGAAAAATCCACAAAAATTGTCCCAAAAGTGTCTGGGCAAAGGCAATTATCTGTCCAATTTCCGCTGTGTACGTAACATGGTGAGCTGGGTTAATTAGATGACAGAAGAAGCGGTGGAGGGCCTGGTTCCTGGATTGTATTTCTCATGTATAAATCACGTCAGAAACGAGAAGTGTATGACGGCTCCCGTGTCACCTCGTAGCCATGCTGTCAGCTTCAATCTCTTGAGTTTGAACGACAATCTACCCACTGAGGGCTTTTCATTTTGTTGTAATTTACGGCCTGATAGGAATATTTGTCATGCTGCTTCAGATGTGATTCTTGTTAAAACTTAGGCCACTCTGATGCAGCCACTCTGATGCAACTTTGACAGAGAGATGAATCCAAGATGCTGATATTCCCATGACGCCTGCTTAGACGCGCTGCAGTTCTGATCTCTGTTGCTGTTGAAACTGAACATGAATTCAAAGGAAGACATCTGTATCGGATTCCCTTAAATTAAAAATTCCTCGACGTCAAAGCACTCAAAAACAGTAAGACTCAATTTCGTTATTTCCGTGTCAGAGAACTGGGGCTGATTGATAAAAAGTATCACAAACCACATGCAAATCTAGATTTTCCTCTGCGTGATTCTGGTGACCTACTTTGGCACGATTTTGGCCTGATTCTGCAGCAGAGGTTCCAGTACTGTCGCACCCTTGCGCATGCTGTCTGCCACACCTTGGCGCTGCAAATTGAATGCCATCCAAAAAATCTATCAGGCAGACCACAGATCAATACAGATCAGACCCATGTGTCAGAATGAGTCGTCTCCGAGAGGCGCACAAGATAGAAGGAACTGTATCAGCTGGTCTATTTGACCTACTTCTGTCAGTGCAGTGTTTCCAGCTTCAATTCCAGTTCACATAGCCAAGTGATATTGATCACAGAAAGGCTGTCGTGTCTTATTTGTATCAGCCCTGCGATGGTACAGAAGCCCCATAAAAGAGACTAACATCATTTGTGCCATTTGGACGATGTTGAATGTGAAAAACCGGTGTCACTATGATTCCTGTACAAGTGAGACATCTGAAAGTTTGATCAAAGAATGAGATCAACAATGATGTGAAACGAGATCACTTTTTGCCAAGCAAAACTTTCTCTTTCATACGCCCACAATGAACTTTGAGAAGCCTTTATTTTTGTTTTGTTCCACATTTTCCCTCAGCAAGCATTTTTGCGATGCAAAAGTAGCTCTTTCTGCTTTCACAACAGAGATGCTGTCGCCTGCCTTCACAGCACATTACAGGTACACTCTCCTGTGTTCTCTAGTTGCACTCATCGCGGTGATCAAACAGTGTACTTGATGCCATGAACGTGTGTAAGTGATTGTTACCACAGAAGAACTTGACATGAAGGATCAATACCGTATTTACGGGAATGCCTTTTCTTTGCAGAAGGTTTCCTTCAAGATTTCCTGCCAAAAACTACCATGTCAAAAAGCGAAAGATGCAAGGACGAGTGGGTTTACGTTCTACAAGCCAACTTGCTTTTTTCACTGCAATGTGTCAAGTTCCTTTCAGCACCAGAGATTTCTGAACACTTCCCTACCTTCTGCTCTTCCATTTTCCAATGATTTTGACCATCAATTAGGAAGTGCCGTCGTTTTCTGGAGATCTCATGGCCGTTTGACTATGATTCTCCAATGCACTTTCCTCCAGATCACAAAAAACATCTGAACGTCAGTGGAGGTACATTGTCAGTTTCTTCTCGACATATAGACTTGTTGCCTGTCCGCGGCGTTTTAGTTTGTGTTGCCGGGTACCATGCGACTCAGAGGTAGACATGTAAGTACGATTTCGTGGGTCAGACTGTCAAGAGGCCATCATCTGAAGTGTTGACACTGGACGAGCTACTTTTTCCTGCTTTTTGGAGAAAGAAATGTGTTTGAACCTCTCGTGTTAGATATCTGGCACAAGACCACTCAGGTCCAGACAAAAAACACAGACCAAAATTATGTTTCGGTCAATGAAAACGGGGCAAGTCTTTTGTGCACTTGATCGAAGATTTTAGTTCAGATATTTCACAGTCTTCTGAGCGCAAATTGTATCTGCATCAATCAAGTTTCAACGGAACAATCTCGGGGCTGGTTTTACGGGACAAAACACCTGATATCGATCCGGTTGGTACTAAAAAGGACTGCACTCGTTTTGAACAATTTTCACGCTCACATCACCCTTGATTGAGCCTGCGAACACTCCATCATGTCCCCTGACGTCTCAAAAGCCACTTGAAAGCGGTATCGTGGGGGCTGGGTAATTCGACTCTGGTCGGTTCTTTGAGAAACAATCTGGGTTCACCCTTCAATAGGCTGGGCTGTGCCATCAATGGATGAAAGGCCAGCGAGACGGCAGTGAGACTGAACTGCAGGCATTTGTGCCATCTTTGTTCGTGTATCAGCGGTCTTGTTGAGATGACGAAATCCACCTGGAATTGCAAAGTCAAATGTGAATTTCGCCTCAATTCTATGTTTGATTTGCGTCATCTTCTGCAGCAGATTTTTGGCATATTGATCCAACCTGTATGTGTTCACGGTATTTGCTGCAAAAACTGATGGCAGTTCAAACATACGCATCAAAACAGAACCACAGAGATGGAAACGTTATCATTTAAATGTGTTGATGCATTGAGGTTTACATTGCAGTGGAAAAATCTCTGCGGTGGCAATCAGCAGTAAAAGTTGTGTCACTCCCGGTTTGGCCTGATACCAGTTACTGACAGTTCAATTTAAGTGCAGTATTGGCTTGAGCGGCAGCAATAAAACGTGATGGGGTCAGGTTTAGAAGAGCAACAGAGCCATACAGCTTGTCAGGCAAGGGTGGCGGTTGTGTCTTGCATCATACGTCAGATGCGTGATAACCAGACCTGCTCTGATTGCAGGATACCTACCCCTAAAAGCCTCTAAACATTGAGATTCAATGATAGACGGGCAGTTGCAAAAGAAAACCATGCAAATCGGATTCACCACATCCCCGTGGGACACACCACCAGAAAGTCTCAACTGTTCAAAATTCCTAAACCAGTGACTCTCATTGCATCGAGGACCCCAGGATCCATACGTGCCCTTGTTGAAATAACAGTGTCCCTGCCAACAGCCCAAACATACAGCTGCGACTTGAAATATTTTTTCACCAAAGGGACGTCTTTATACACTTCCAGCAAACCTTGACTGTGTTTTCGGAATAAGTTGCGAAACTAGAAGTGACGTTCTGGGGTGGAGAACGCCACACTGTCAGTCAAGCAGCAGCAAAATGTTCAGTTCTTGGTGGAGCATTAAACTTTGCCACCAGCACAAAATCTGCGCGCGTCTTGTCTCACTCACCTTGCTGTCGTCTACGATCGTGACTGGATTGGAAAATGACGATTCCTGCTTCGTGTTTTGTTTGCAATGCAAGTTAGATATGTTTTTGGCTGGACATCTTTAACTACACATTCAATAAGAAAGAACAACCAACTTCAAGCCATTGACAGAGTCACTGCAAAGAGAGAGCTGTCCTTTCTACTTCCACGGCTCCGTTTACGCCAGTTAGGACCTCAAAATAGATGCAATCTCGAGCTGCTAAGTAGAATTCGTGCCATCGTTTAGTGTCCCTAGATCAAGTATCCCATTTGGCAGGATTTGTCACGAAGGCCACTGCTATCCCCGGAAAAGGCCTTGTTTTTACATAAGAAACTTCAGAAAACCGTTAAATTTGACAGGAGTCGTTTTCTGTTTCCTGCATGCGTCTCGCGAAACCTATAGCACTCAAAATTCCCGTGCAATCGCTAAATAAGAAAGAAACCCCACGAAATTACCTCATTCACACGTGCGTCTGGTTTTGTTGTTCAAAATGTTGAACTCTAGTCTCTCCTTTTGCATCAAAGTTTCTGCACTGGTTGTCCGTCCCCAAAACCAGTCCGTTCCCACAACACTGACTGCTAGACTCAAAAAGACTCGCAGCAACAAATTACCCGATCAATTCTGTTTCCATTTTCGTGTGGCCTTTCTGGCTTTTGGCGAT
>JAAUYG010216521.1_pt1 | contig 11982 bp, 14 predicted proteins | sample 7278091 | NCBI WGS metagenome assembly JAAUYG01 (sample SAMN14350201, study PRJNA611818) | marine sediment metagenome | isolation source: surface marine sediment (0.6m) | place: French Polynesia: Moorea | collected 2018-08 | reverse complement strand
CCACAGGCCTGCACAGGGAGAACTGGCCTACAAGGGAGATCACCTGCAGCTAGCACATCCTGTGGGTGTTGTGGTGTTGATTATTAGTTATCAAAGTTGGGTGGAGTTCCCTGCCTGGAAGGTATTGTGTAAAGTGAATTGCACAGATTTGCCCTGAATATTCGCCATTTTAGCTAATCGAACATGCGCAATTCCTGGCACATTTCCCCCTTGGCTCTGACCAGAACAGCCTGCCCTAACACAAGCGTGATTGTCCTGCTGTCTGACGAGGACATTCTGGACTTGGATGGTGGCCCTCTTCTCCACATAGGCTACACAACTGTGATCTTGTACATACTGGTCTTGTCCTTTACTGGTCAGTTGGCAAAATAATGAAGACTTCATGGCACAATCTTACACAGTGGAATCTGCCATGTGGGCGCAGGTACTGTCTGAGTTCTTTTTGCACAATATGCGCGCAATGGGCAATTTTGGAGACTTCGTTGGCAAGATGTGTGCAGAGGGATGCGAGGAACTCGGTTCTTTTGGCAAAGGCTTCACACTGGTGATGGGCTTACGATGATAAGATGTCATTGTCGTCGGTGACGGACTCATTTTCGATGAAGCCATGTCGTTCTGTCGATCAAGAACTGCACAATTTTTGTGTACAAGATCAAGTGGCAGACGCTGTTTGTTAGAAGCGTTCGTTTCGAATGTGCATGGAAGTGTGTGGTTTCTTGTTGTTCTCATCCATGAACTATCTCTGCCTTCTTTCTCACAACAGACTGAAGCCCAAGGTGACAAATCTGTCCCAGGATTCGCAATGACATGTCCAGAATTGTTTGTCTTGCTCTCGTTTGGGCTCAGCTGACTGGTAAATGAAGAATTGGTACTGAGAACCTCCAGCTTGTCTGTCAGTTCTCCATCAGAATCTGGGGTAACTGGAACACAGAGACTGAATATTTCGGAGGCTGACACCCTGTCGACAGAGAAAGAGTCATCTTGGTCAATTTCTGTTCCTTGTTGCCTTTCTCTCTGTTGCCGTAAGGAATCGCGTACCTGGGTGTAGTCTGAAAGATGGAGTGCACCATTGCCATAATCAACAACAAATGCTTCCTGGGAATGTTCATTCAAGTTGTTCAGCAGCTCGTTTTTCGGTTGTCGTCTCTTGGGCCAAATGTCTTGCCCAGTGTCTTGAAACTCTTCGACATTAGAATTGCTGATCACATCAGGGAAGTGCAGATATCCCAGTGCCTGTTTAGATTTGCCATTTTTGTGCTTGCTTCCTTTCTTGCATCGATGTAGCTTCACAATGTGGCCTTTCTGTGGTGGGAATGGACTGCTGACAAATTTTCCGCTTGCACCACCAACAGATTTTCCGTTTGAACCATTTTCCATTTCAATCTTCACAGAACTGTCACTGGGTGGGTCGTCGATGAAAGGAATGTCTGAGTTGCGGGACATTATTGCTTCCATCTGTTCGTGACTGTGCTTTGGACTTTCAAGAAAGTCACTTGAGTTTTCATTCTTTTGCTCTGAATAAGCTGCTATCACAGGATTATAAACACAATTCAACCCAGGTTTCAACTGAGCTTCTTGGTACATCTGCAATTGAGCTAGATGCTGCTGTAAACGTTGAATCTGGTCCGGAATACTTTGCGACTGAGATGTGACATATTTTTGCATGGTTATGACTTGGTCTATCTGCATGCCGTTCGAAGATGTCATGAAGGATGTACCATCGCACGATCTGCAACGCAAGAAATACACAAATGTATTCGCAATTTTATTCAGAATCACACTCATTCATTCAATTTTTTCAGTGCATGCTTTGTTGTCATTTTCAATAAAGCAGAAAAGACACAGTCCTGTTTGTGTTAGTTCTGTAAGTTGCAGGAAGTTTGTCACCTGATCAGATCATTTTCCTTTTCCCTTGCTCTGATGTACTGGAAGCAGCAATCGGAACATTTCTGTTGTTCAATGGCGCAGAGGATGTAGGAAAACACCAGGATGACGAATCCCAGGAGTAACGTGATGGGGCCCGCCATTCTGACTCGCAGAACAGTGTCTGTGATCGGAGGTGCGAACCATCCAGCGAGGGTCAGCACAAACCCAGCGGTCATCATCATCAGTCCAAGGAAGACTGCAGTGCCTATGAAAGAATTCCAATAAAATTCTTGAAAGAAAAAAAACAACGAAAACACATGCATGCAGGAGAATAACTCTGTGAGAAAGAAGCATCGCCTACCTGATTTTGAGATCTCCATTTCAGTCATTTCAGTGGCACAAAGAAGTGCAGCGAGTGGTTCTTTCTGAAACGAATTTTAGGCGTACAAAAATGCATTCATGTGCATTGCATATTGGGCCTTTCGTGACGGCACAGAGCTCAAAGAAAATCGAAAATCAACGATATCCACCATAAAATTGTCACAATGATAAAATTTGTCCGTGCATCCTCCAAAGAAATTGCGTTTTGCGTTCTATTTGTTCAGCCTTCTGATTACTAAATAACTCATAATTCTCAGAAAATTCTAAACACAAAACACACCTGTTCAACTTTTTTCCACGGGAAATTTAACCAAAGTGGCAATCTCCGGGAAAATTATTTCATAAATCACCCATAAAAACTTTTACTGGCGATTTCTGAGGAAAGAGAATAAATTATGCAAAGATGATTTCAAAAATTCTTGGAAAATGAGAATCAGCCTTCATGTCAAGATTTACCCTTTCCAGGTGTACTGAATTGTTGGAAGTAAAACATTTGGATGCAAACATCAGGAGCATAGCGCGCTTGTTGAGAAGCAGTCACGGGTTGGGGTGGCAGTGTTCGGGGTTGCCACTCGAGGAAACAACACAAATGAGCTGTGGCAGTCACGAAAGCACAACACATTTTGGTGGCAAGTCATCACATCAAAGGTTTTGTTCAAGCTGAAAGGCCACAAAAGTTGCCCCAGTAGGCAGTAAATAAACAATTGGGTATCTGTTTCAGACCTTTCTGACATCTGCCTATATTTGCAATCCAGGATACACAAAACATGCATGTTGTGTTTCCCCCCAGATTCGTTTGACTTTAGCAATTCTGACTGTTCCTGTCTTCGTCGAAATGTAAGTTTCACATTTTACGAGAAAATCCGGGGAACCCTGCAGCTCATCCCCATGCAGTTCGACTTTCACAAACATGAGGAGGTTCCATTCGTTTTTGCTCTGGTTGTCCAAAAAAGAAAATCTCTCTTTGTCTGAAAAATCACCACCGGTCCAGAATCATTTTGCTTGTCCTGAAGCCATAGTTTTCTTCACGACAGGAAAGCTGATCTGTGTCGTCAATATCAAAAAGTTTATTGATTGCATCAAAATTTAATGCCCTTTGCCATATTTCACGTGGGATCTGTTCACGCTGAACTGTTGAAATCTCATCAATATCAGCACATTGCTGCAAACTGACAGCTTTTTGTGAGGGCAAATTTTACTGACTGGTTTTGTTTCGCCATCCAAGCAACGTTCAAAGCAACGTTTGAACGTCACAAAGAACAACTAAACTGCAAATTCAGCAAAAGACCTTTTTTTTGCATTTTTGGGGAAAAAATGTTTTATGAGTCTGACAGGAGGGAGAAGCAATGCACACAGTGGCCATGCACACCAACCAAAGTTTTGTGTGCCGGATGACGAGCACCAAATCCTGCGTTGTTGTTTGCACTCATTCCTGACCACCATGAAACAGCGACCAGGGAGACTTTGTGCATCCACAACACCAAATCAAAGGCATAAACTGCGATATCGGTCAAAACTTGGTATTTTTGTTGTTTTGATTCTGACTCAAGTCGTTGCCCATGATAATTTATGGTTTTTGGATATCATTGCTCAGGGGTGTTAGAATTTATGGAGCAAAAACAAATTGCCTGCTTCATAGCCTGTGCGAAAGATTATCAGGCAGAGAGCAATGTAAATGAACGGTAACCTCAGAAGTGTTATAAAAATGACTTCTGTCGCTGTATCAAGGAGCTTATTTTTGCCAACTTTCTACACAAATCCTGCAAAAACCTGTGCTACCTACGCACAAACACACGGGCAAGTTTCTCCACTTGTGTCCCCAGTCTTAGCCAGCATGCCAAACGAGAATCCACACCCATGGGGCTCTCCTGCAGATTCCACCAAACTGCCACACCCTCTCGTAACTTCCTGCAACCCCCACCAGACTTGTCCAACAAACACTTTGCTTTTTCCTCAAATCTTGATTTCGCAGAAAATGTCAGAAAACGCCCAACCATCTAAGAGCCCAAAAGTGCAACAAAAATATTTTTTTGGAAACGACTCAACCACAGAAGAGAACGCAGAAACATTGTGTTGCCTGCAAGTCTCGCACAACCACAAAACGGGTTTGCTCCAGATTCATGAATCCTTTGGTGAATTCTGTCGTTTCCTGGCTGACTTGCTCACTTGCAATGTTGCGGCTCCATCACAAAGGGACAAAAAGCGAGAGAAATGATTTTATTTGTTGTTTTCTCCCACATCTGTGGTAAATCAAAAGGTATTTCTCTCTTCATTCCTCCAGTCACCGAATCCATCTGACGAACCTTTCACACATTTCAAGTCCAAGAAGACCGAGAGAAAAACTGCCTCAGAGCCTTTAGTATGATCAGTTCTCTTCGAGCCATAAATATTCCATGTATTTTCACAATACCTGTGTGACAGCTGGCCAAGCAGCTCTTGATAAGCCAAAATCGACTCTGGTCTTACAAAGTCATCGTGCACACACAAAAAGAACATTGCTGATGACGCATCGAAACAGTGCTGTGTTCAGGACAACATGTGCTGAGCGTTTTCATTGCTACCACACGCCATGCCTCTTTAGCAACAGATGTTTCTCCAGAAAAATTGCTTCCAGAGCACAAGGATTTCAGTGATGTACCCACAGGCACAAACAACGTCACATTAGGTCAACCAAACAAAATCAAAAATTTGCTCACTTAAAATGGGTTTCAGCCAGCATGCTGAACACGGCCAGCGTTCTCTTGGGTGGATCTTGTACACTTCATCTGTCTGCAAAACAATCAAAACTACACCAGCTGCACCTGCACAAAGGACACACAGAAACGTAAAAGACTCCGAGTCCCTTGCAACAAATCAGGCCCAAATGTTCTTAGTGGGTCAACTTGAAGCCACATTTTGATGATTTGTGGAAGAGTCTTCCTGGCATGTTACCTTCAGCACAGGAGATGCTCCGGCCCCTAATGAGAATGATATCCTTTCCTCGCAATTTTACTTTCAGTGGAGATTGCACATTAGCTTTTACGAGTTCCCTTCGGCTTCCTGTGATAGTGCTAATTCTTTCTTCGTGCCCGCTGACGAATTTAGTCAAATGAAGATGTCGGCAGATTCTGTCTATTGGTGCTCATCATTGAAACCTAGTCGGACATGTGGGATTCCAGTCCAAAGAGAAACTGAGAATTGGACATTGGTTTGCAAGCAGACAGCGGCTGTCAATGGAAGACTGTATCATTCACCAACCAGCCTGATGTGAGAATGGCGTAAAAACAGCAGAACAGGACCAAGGAGCAAGACGAATCCTCAACTCACAGAGCAGCATGATTGAGATGGGTTTTGTGGCCTCTTGTCCGCAAAGAAGTGTGCCCTGCGTAACAGCCTGAACATCCGACCCACGGACAACTCAAGGAGGCAGGGCGCGGCCTATTCACAGAATGGCAGTGAACTGTTGTTTCGATTGAAGTTTTTGTCAACCACAACCTCTAAAAGACTTTAAATCTCCACACCCAGGGAAGTCAACAACCACAAGTCACTTCGCCAAAAGTTGAAACCCACCCTCCTTTTTGGGCACTCTGTAGGTCAACCGTAGTGCAAACAACAGACAAGTGCCACGGGTCTCTCTCTGGAATTCATGATCAATCACGAATACATGCCTCACATAGAAAAAGAATTCTGAAGGAAGAAAAAGATTCTTGGTGTTGTTTTGCTTGTCACTGCAGAGAACGATGGGTGGTAACAGAAAATTAAAGTGTGCGGCGTTGGTCTTCAAACTCTTTCCCCTTGTCACGAACCCAGGTGCAAACAAAAAAGAATGGACATTTTGGGGCCTCATTCATTGGGAGAAGCGACCTTGTCTGTTCTTTTACGTTCGTGGTTGTGGCCAACATGCAAACTTCCGTTTTGAGACATGACAGAACCACACTCACGTGTTTTCGATGTTGCACAGATTTTTTGCCGCTGAAATTCCTGGAGTGGAGTTTGTTTTATCCAATCTGCCCATTTCTGCCCCTCGCACATCATACTCTGTCGGGCGAACTTGAATCCTAAACTGACTTCCACAACATTTCCCTTCATCAGAAGTTTATGCTGAAGCTGTACATACTGAAGCTGCGAAAAGGTAACTGAATAAGACGAGGCTCCTTTGTGGCTAATCAAGTTTCCATTTCTTTAGCTCTCTGTCCTGATGTCCAATTTGAGGTGGTGTTGTTCTTCAATATGTTTGGCTGTGCAAAAGAACAACTTCAGTGACTTTTTGCTGTTTTGAAAACATACCTCGGCCTCACATCATGGAGATTTGTGCCTTATCACTGTAAACGGAACGGAAGAAAAAACAATCCGACAACGTTCTCTCTGTGTAGCCTGCCAAGAATACAATTAACTCTGTTAGTTCTCCTGTGATGATTCGTGAAGCTGCAGATAGCCGGATTCATTGCGTGACGTGTACCTCCAAAGTGCTCGTCTTTTTATGCTGGGATGTGAATGCAAAGATGGCCTCTGATTGGTGCCTGATTTTTTGGAAAGAACCAACAAACATCCGTTCAGTTTTTTGTGCAGCGCGTTCCTTTTCAACTTCAGAACATGGCTGTATACGGTCATATTTGCAGTGGTGCATCTGACAACTTGAAGGCTTCCCTATATGTGCAGCAATCACATCTGCAGTGCGAGCACACACACTGGTCTTTTCAATGAAAATCTTATATCCTGCACACTTTAAGGTGATCAACTTTGGTGCGTGTTTTGGGTAAATTGGATTTCGAAGAAATCGTGCATTATTTATTTACTACCCAGGACAGATACCATCAAATGTGAAGAAGCCATTAGGAAAATGAACTCGAGACTCGCAGTATCTAAGAAAAATAACAACAGGGACAATGAAGCCAAGATTTATCACCCCACTGAATGCAGGATTCTGCAACTTGCCACTTGCTAATGGCAACCTAAGTGTTTCTTGTGTTTCAAAAGAACAGTCTTTCTTGTTTTCTGTGGGGCTCAACAGTTCACGAAAGCAGTTATGTTCTTGTTTTGTGGCCAAAAACTCAAATTGTGGAAAACTGTGAGTTCCGTAGCAAATTCCATCAGCCATTCTCTTCTGTAGCATCCATATCTCCAGACATTCCTGCATCTTGGGTCAAATTAACATCAAGACCTGCTTCCTGAACTTGGACCTGCTTCATGAAGATTCCCTTCATGAGAAATTACACACAGGAAAGTTGTTTGAACCTGTTGCTTGACTGAACAAATATTTTTGCAGCCAGGTGGTTACATACCCTTCTCTGTGTGCTCCTGCCTGAGGTGACTGTCGGACTGACGTCACAAAGGCGCTGCAGCGCCAGAATGAGTGGGAATGATAAGGAGTTCAAAATGAGAACACAAAAACCTGTTCCTATTGGCCTGAGGAAATGCTTCTGTGTGTTTCACGTCTGAGAATAAAGAGAAACTTAAAAAATGTCCAGTTTTTGAACACGCCATGATGTCACTGTTCCAGAATTTGAATGCATGGTGTGCAAAACTGTGCATGTTACTTCCATTGTACAATACCCCTTTTTGCATGCCTGCACGCACAACCAACAACACACCATTTGCCGGATCTGCGATATTTATACATTTTATTGGAATTGGTTCATTGCTTTCTGTCAGAAAAATTCAAGAGCTTTTTCAGTTCTTTTCAGTTTCTTTTTGGAAAAAAATGCCGCATAAGGTATACAGAACGATTTTTTCCTGAGAAAGAAATGCAAAACTTGGCCACTGAAACCAACGTCACATTGGTGTCATCAACTGCAGGGAACCGTGCTTCCTTCCTGCAGCATAACACAATCAGTGAATACATTGTGTTTGCATTACACATGAGAATCATGTAACATTCAAGCCAATCAATCTGGCACAATACTTTGCGGGTCTCTGGTGCAGGAGAAGATTTGCAGACATTTTTTTTGTTGTTGGCCAAACGGCTGTCATGCGCTTGGTGGATTCACAAGAACATTCACCACGTGCGTTGTCTTGTATCACCCATTTGCGGGAAAATCTCACTCGATCGTGGCATATACATCCATGCAGAGCTGCTCCAGAATGGTCCAACACTAAACCATCAACAGGTGCCGGCAAGAAGGCACCACGTTTACATCACTTTTCATGGACACGGCTGACAACAAACATTTTTGCGGTTCGTGTTTTGCCACACAACAGACAAACAACTCGAATGGGAGAGTCTCATTCCTTTTTTCGCCAATCCATACTTGATGAAAATCAATGCTGAGCAGTCAAGTTGGCGACAACGAAATACTACAGCTTCAGGTGGTCCCAGATCAAGAGTAATGTTTCACAGTGATACAATAACCATAACAATGACGCCTCCAGGGCCTTTCGCGGGACCAGACACAATCATTGGGTCCAATGCCGCGACAGAAGAAGACTTTATGTCCGTACTTTGACATCGTAGTTACCAGTCCTTTCAAGAGGAGATTCTGAATAAAAAAAACAAATTGCACAAAAAAAAACAGACGTCTGCTATCAAATGAATCAGTTCGTAAGAATGAAATGCAACGTTATCGACAAATCGAACTGGTGACCTGACACACAGTGATTCTGTCCATTCATTGGAATTGGTTTTGTTGAATTTCTATTGAAACCCAGAACATCGCAAAGCATTGTGATAGAAAGTTCCGTATATAGTTCCCAAAATTACGTGGGTTCTGACAGTACACCACAGCAGATTGATAAATGCTGGGTTTGAATGCTGGAAGCGCAGAGTTGGTTTCAATGAAGTAAATGGTCCGTGACTGGCTTGTCATTTGGCTTGATCAATGTTCCCCGAACTCAAAAAAATCAGTGTCATGGTCTCTGTCAAAGGTTTTAACTGACACCCACGAATCATGTTTTGCAATTGCTACGCTGCAACGTTCGACTTTTTCATTCGACACTAAATATATTATTGTGAATTGGAAAAAAAGAAAAAAACATTGAAATTCAGAAAATCAGAATGTTCGTCTAGGGCATATTGATCCATGGACTGAAGAACGAGACAAAGGGCCGTCGAGTGAAGCCACTGATCTCAATGAATGGGATCCCACCGCATCTCAGAGATCTGGCCAAAAAGTTGTTGTTTTGACGCCTTTGGCACTTCTTAGCTTTTGTTGATTGAATAATTCTCGTTTTTATTGGGAAATATTTGCAAAGACATTTTTTTCAACGGTGAGTGCCTCCTGGCTGTTGCATCTTGCCTCTGCTCACTTGCAAGAAATCATGCATTGGGTCCTTGAGGCGGAAACGTATCTATCCCAATCTTTGGGCAAGTTTTGCCGAGAGATTTGTTTGCAGCTGCGCATGCACAAACTGGATCTCTTTCGTTGGTTTAAATATTCGAAGGATATGTTTGAACGAGGAAAAACGATCCAACGGGTACGTACAGGGACAGGAGAATTATTTCTTTCACCGTTTCTACAGGACTGAGGAGTCCCAATGGTGTCATTCCGCGAAAAGTGTTGAAAGGGCTTTTTTCGGCATGCAGTAAGACTTCATGCAATTCTTCTCTGGTTTGTTTCAACGGTATCACAATGTTCTTCAAAGTTACTTGCAAGTTGTAAATGATCAAGGAACAACAGTGCATTCACCACGGCTTTTTTTGGAAAAATAAGACCCAACAGTCCGAATTTAACAAAACAGGAGAGACAAAACAGATGAGGTTCCATAAACTGCATCTGAGCAGACTTCTGATGACCCCATCAATAAACAGGACACGTTTCCAGCCTTCACCATTGTCCTAAGTTAATTATATTTCTGCCCATCATATCCATCAGCTCACTTTGAAACGCTGCCTAAGTGGTTTTCACTGTGGATGAAAGTCCTCACATGGCATTTATGAGTGGCGACAAATTTACGATGCCGATTAGGGAGCGCTTACCTCATGCAGAGGGACTATTTTTTTCAGCAACAAGTGAAACAACCGTTGGGTTCTTGTGTCTGACACCAGTTTATCCCAGTGGAGCTGGTTGTTTGTCTTTGCAACCTTTGCGAGGCGCGAACCTCTCCAATGAACGTTTCATAGGTTTCTTGAATTCGATCGAAAGGTGCGTCCAGAAAGAAGTGTTTTTGTATGCATGGCTAGGATCTATTTGATCAGGATGCAGTCCACAATGTAAAACCCGCCTCTGGACAATCAGATTGTGAGTTGAAATGCCAGTCACTGCAAGCATGATCTTCGCAACACCAGCTCAGAGGGTCACTTTTCAGCAAGTTTCCTTCCATAGTTGGAAATTTTCCACAAGTTAGTTTGGTTGGGCATTGCCTGACTCTTCAAAAATGATTTGAAAAGTTTGAGAACATCTGAAAACATGAAGACAAATATATAGAACCAATTCAAATGATAAAGAAGGCACAACACAACAGATGTGTGGCTTTGATGTCCTGGTCTATTGGAAAAGAATAGGAAATCAGCCAATCCCTGTTCCAGCTTGATACAAACGAAATTCGGAGAGAAACAACATAGAATTTGGCATTCGTGGCATTCTCTTGTTTTTGGGAGAGAGTGGCTAGAGGTGATTCTCATCATTCACATTCACAGCTTCTGCAGCAGCTGCAGACTTTTCCAGCTAATGAATACAGATTGCAGATTGGAAGGTGATGCATGTCACGCTTAATCAGCTGATAGACTCAACCATATGCAATGCTCACAATCACATCTCAGAACAGACAATTCTCCTGGATCTCCAGACAGCGAATTAACTGAGTGCTGTGTTGCTAGGTTGTGCTTGCTTTGTGGACAAAAAGTCATTTTTGTGTGAAACAGCAGCTCGCAAATTCTCTACACATGCAATTGTGTAATTGAAGACCGGAAGTCCTTGGGCAAAAAAACCAGCTGCAAATGCAGAAAAATTATGAATTGTTTCCTGGTTGACCAAATTTCAAAAGCCAGTACAGCTGTAATTGATTATTTAACTTTCCTGTTCTGCGTGATGACGTTTTTTGTGTCATGCAAAACAACATGGTAAGTAAAAATGACGTTTTTCATCTAATTTGTCTTTCCCTCTGAAGAATGGTTGTGTGTTCACAAATTGCTCCTGACGCATCAGCTTTGTTTCCCCTCCCAAAATACCTATTCGTTTCTGTTCTCACTCAAATTTCAATGGTGTTTTCTTCCTGTTCCCTGCATTTCCTCAACTCTTTCTTTCAGAGGCTATCGTGATTTGCAAAGGTTTTTCTTTCTTTGAAGGATCTTTGTAAGTCACTCTGTTGTGGCTACTTTTCCGCTGCAAGGTCATGGAGGGGAGTTTCTTGACATTTAACTTAATTCTTCCAGAAGACTCAAAAGGCAAGAGCAATGATATAAGTTTCTAGGATTAATAATGCAGTCTATTTCAACGTATTTCAATTCAAGGAACCAAAGAAGCGGGAAACAGGTCAAGCACAAAAAGGGGTGATGCCAATCATGATCCACCAACAATCCAACACATTTTCGTCCTTTCCTTTTGGAAAAGAACACAGATTTTTTTTGGCCTTTCGTGTGAGATTTCCACAAGGCTAATCCTGTGGGTGGACTTCAAGGGTTTTGTCTGTTTTGTCAAATTTTGCCCTTGTAACAAGAACTTCCTTCTGAGTTGTCGCTTTCGCGAAGAAGAAAAAAGTTTGTGCTGTCTGTGTTGAACGAAATTCTCTTTGTTTCACCACTGACGTGTTTTCTGTTGATGTATTTGGCTTCAGATGGACCTGTCACGTACATATTTCCAGAAAATAGCGAGACAATTATTG
>JAAUYG010113064.1_pt1 | contig 11983 bp, 7 predicted proteins | sample 7278091 | NCBI WGS metagenome assembly JAAUYG01 (sample SAMN14350201, study PRJNA611818) | marine sediment metagenome | isolation source: surface marine sediment (0.6m) | place: French Polynesia: Moorea | collected 2018-08 | reverse complement strand
CATTGTTCTAAGAAATAATTTAGTCCTTTGCAACAGTCAATAATATTCTGTAGGATGATTGAAAACACATGTACAGTGGTCGCTCTCTTAAAGACACGCTAGAGATGACACCCCTCTACAAAGGACACTAATTCTTTGCAACAAGTACTCTTAATGCATGTGATGCTCCCTCTCACTAAAGGACACCTCTCTAATAAAGACAGAATTGTTTGGCAGAAGTGGTGCCCCTATTAGAGGGGGACAACTGTACTAGAAAATTTCATAGTGCTGACAGGAAATGAAAATGATACAGCCCTCTGTTGTAACTTGTCTCAGTTGTAAATGTATGCTACGGTTGTGGAAAGCTACATGTATGGGTGTTCTAGGGTTTCAGAAGAAAAAAAAACATTTTAAGACTGTCATATATTGGAATTTCTTGAAACATTTTCTCTTTGAACAGTACTTGTAAGTTAAAAGAGAAACTTTTTTGGTATTGAAGTAAAAAAAAATTACCCTGTGTTACACATGTACCTCTTTATAAGATTTTCTGGGTATTGATGGAGCTTTCTGTAGACCCAGGACTATAATCCAGCTACCAGAATTCTGTTTCTGGTCATGAAATTTTTCAGTTTGAAAAAGAAAGTTATGTTTCAAGCAAGTTCCGACTTACAATCCTTTCTTCTTATTAGTCACCTTCTTTTGGCTCTGGCATAGTTTAAGAACTTCTATTGATCGAATGATCTTATGTACTTGTCGAGTTCCAGTTGTTATGCGACTTTGGCATGGTGTCACATTTAGATTAGCCTGGATATTTGTCCTTGTTTTCTGAATTTGTCACCATTTATGGTCTTATCCTGAAGAGTTTCGGCTCTTTACAGTCATTCACCTTGGAACAAAGCATCCAGTTTGTCATGTTTAATCAAGCCTTGCATAGCGACGGCTCCATTGCGGCTCACTGGTTCCCTGTTAGACAAAAAAAGTGCCCAATTGTGTTGCAATTCATTGTTTGACTGTCTTGTCTTGGAATTGCTCTGAAATCTCATATATTTGAAGAGCATTGGGGTAGAATTGCTTTGTAATTGTTTGGGACCTATTGTCAAGTGGTATTGCAGCAGCAAACCATCGGCGGGGGAGTTTCGTCTTCCGCCAAGTGCCTCCGTAGTGCTGGATTGCTGGGCTGGGGTGCCACAGTTGACTGTCAGATTGATAAAGCTGAAGGGCCATTCTGTCGCTGATTGGAAAATTGCCTCGCTGGTATTTTATTTGTACGACTGTTTGGGGGTAACTGTGATAGACAGTAGGAGAGGGAAGGGAGATAGTGCGGGAGTTTTTCATTGTTTCCAATGCACAGACCACGATAGATTCCCACATCGTGATAGTGACTCAACGGTTTGCTTCAGCCGTATCTACAGATTCCATCTTGGACTCTGATTTGGTATGCCATCCAGGCATTGTCAGTTTAATAGACAAGGCGTTGCCTTGCGACTCCAGCGATACTTCCATAATATTCTGTTCCGGCATGTCAGTATTAATCAAAATTCATAGGAGCTGTCACAAGGGATTGTCACGGCAAGTGTCAGAATAGTTCCCTTCCCAGAGGGTGGCGGGTGCCGAAAGCTGTAAACAATGCTGCGCAGAGACAAGGGATCGAAACTGATTTCTTCCCCCCGGCTCCTGGGGATCCTGCCCCCAAACTTCACTCGCCTTTACGATCTTTGCCTTTGAAATGAGCATTGGGAGCCCTGAATGGCGTATTGGAATTCAATTTGTTCAGGCAAATTGTTGCACACAGGAGGATGGTAAAAGTTAAAGACGTTGGTTCAATAACCCATGTCATATACCTGACCTGGGTTGCCAATGATTCGCTTTCAGCCCGCTGCGGCTGAGATGGCATCATTTGATATGCCTCCAGGGGAGAGAGTTGGGTGGGATGTAAAGAGGGACAGAGCCTGTCCCCTAGGCCAGGAGACAATTTGACAATTTAGCCTTTGTGTCTGTGCCTTGCATGTGATTGTCATTCAGCCTCTTTGCCAAGGAAAAGAGGGAGTCTGGCATTTCTCTCCCCAACAAGCAGTGACGCACAATGTAACCACGTTTCCTTTCTCTGTTGCTGTTTTTTTTAACCCTGCTCTGGTACTTGGTGCCCCCAGTTGCAGAGCCCAAGTTGGGCTAAGCTTTTATCTTGATCACAGCTTGGCAGTGTCGCCTGGACCACCGTGCGGTGCCTGCGACTGTTCTCGGTGGTTAAAGGAGCTCCCTAGCACAGTAGATTGACAATTGATTACAGATCTTCCCGCTGCTGCCTCACCCGAGAGTGTGTGTGTCCGTTTCTCTCTTTTTCTCTTCCCCCGACCACAGTTCCACTCTTGTCCTCCTGCTGCCTTATTCAGAGCGATTTCCTCGCCCCTTTCCCAATGCCTCCCGGACAATGATATCAGGCGTGCCCTGAGCAAACTGCATTTCTTTAATAGACTCCCTCAGATCAATAGTGACAATTACAGCATGCCATTGTAGTGGCTCTATTGTGCCGCCTGGCTTACTGGACACTTCTGGTATGAGGTGAGCAGGGGACTGCTGGGAACAATTGAATTCCAGCCAGTGTCTTGCGGCATTGTGCTGAGCACATAAGCTGCCAGGTTTTAATTAACAAGCCTTTGTCGTCTGGGGTCGGATCCTGAAGGATGTCGAGGGAGATGGCACAATCCAGTCCGCAATAAAGCGCCAGCCTCATCTTGTTCTTCGCCGCCAGCGCCTTTTGTGGCTTTGCTGCCCGCGTCTTTTGTTGTCCCTGGCTATATCGTGGAGAAGTGTTCTGGTAATCAGTTGTTGGCTGGAGGCAATGGCATGTCCTTCTAGCCGGGATTGCGAAACCCTCAAAGTAACCTCTGTTGGTCGCTGGTTGGAAGTCCTGTAATGTCCGACTCGGGACTTATAATATTACCCCATAATGGATGATTCCAAAAAGGTTGATTACCCTTTGTATCCGTGGAAACCGGGTTTGTAACTGGGCTACTAGACTCCCGGAGGCAGAGCAGGGCAATCACCTTGTTAGCCCAGGCCAACAGAATTGTCTATTTGTCCCTATTGTCGCAGCCTCAGCTTTTTCTGTCGTGTGTTAGAGACGGGAGAGCAAGACTCGTACAGCAGATTAACCCCAGCCGAGGGCGCTCTGCCATCATCGCGATTGAAAGCAGCAAATGTGCCCTGGCTCGCCCCAGCGACCTCCCGGCACTGGTGGAACATGTCTTAAGACGGCATTCCATTTGGAACAGGGGTAAGTGACAGTATTACATGTGTCCACGGGGCGGGGAAGCATTGTTCTAGGCATTAGCTATGCCGGTCACAGCTCTGCAAGCTGGTCTGGCGGAATTGACAATTGTTCATTTAGTGACGGGCGGGTGGCAGTAACAATTGTCCCGGGCCATGGGAGCAGCACCTGGGGCACTGCATTACAAGAGGAAGTAGACAATTGCCTTTTGGTCATTTCTCATTATATCTGTACTTCAGAGATCACAAAGTCAGGGAAAGAAGATCCCTCCACTTCCGACAGACAACCTCAGATTTAATAATGAAGGTTGCAGTTGATCATGGTCAGTTCTTTTTATGAATGCCCTATCCAAACAAGGTTTCACATTTGTAAGAAACACACAAAGGTAAAAAAGAAAAGTTTTAAAGTACCGGTATATGTTATTTCATAATAGACTGAAATACAAACTGACTGATATGGCACAACCGGCATGCAAGGGCAAAAGATAGAATTTCTAAATTTAGAATAAATTGATGATTGATGTCATTGGGTAGGACAGTTGAGGTGGTAGAAATTGTTCAGTATAGTAATGACTCTGTAAATAATCATAAAAGACTATAATGGTGACGATAAGTTATTCAGGTATGTAGTTTTTTTTTTTGTATTTGTTTCAAAATTAAGCTCAAAGTTCTGTTTGGTTTAAATTTACCACATGCATTGTAATGTTGTTTGGAAAAGAAAGGTCCATTCACCAGGAAGCTTATTCACTAATACAAAATAAAGAATCCAGATATCCAATATTTAATTTTGGGGACAGTGACAAATAAAACATGATGTAACTCCATTAGTTTGTCTTGTACCTGTGTAATGCAGGTTATGGACACATGTATACCACCAGTACGTTTTGATGTCAGTCTGCAAGTAACATTTCACAAACACGTGATTGTGGCCTGGGAATTGTAGATTTGAGCAGGGTGGAGGTGTTTGGATGCACTTGGGATGGTGCCTGTGTTTAAAACATGTTTTTTGTTCAGTCAGTGTTGAGAGCTTACTACGTGGCGCCTGGATGGTAAATATAGGTGGAGAGACCTCTTTGCTACATGTTACATAACACTTTTTTGACGGTCCAGCTTGCATGAATATATAGTACATGTACTACAAAACAAAATTTGTATTGTCATGCAATTTTTGCTGTCTCGCATTTATTTTTTGGAGGATGATGTTTCACTTCAGGTCATGGGAAAATCTTCATTTACTGACCCAAGAAGACAAGGAATTTTAATATTGTGTCGCAGTCACTTTTGTACGAAACAAAATCATACTACGCCCGATGTTCGCTGGTGTCAACGTGAGTTTCTATCTAATATAAAAATCATACTTATGGCTTGTCTGTCAGATGTAGGTTCCACCAAAGTACTCATTCTGTTATGTGGAATGATAATCTGGCTAAACTGGGCCAAGAAACACATGAGCAGTGTCACGAAAGTGCCACAGACCTGATATGGACTTATGACCTATTGATCTACAACAGACCTGGCAACAAGATACTTTAATTCCCGGTCAACAAGCCGTAGTCTGTTTCTTGTTTGGCAAGTCATTACTCTTAGTATAGCGATTTTTTGCCACATGAGTACCGGTAGTTTATTATTTAGTGACTTAGAATAAATATACATGTATTTATAATGGTTTCTGCTTCTTCTGAGGACAGCTTCCACAAGATTGAACAGAGCTTGATTGAATAAATCACCAAAATGCAGTGCACTGCCCTTAGTTTGAATAAAATAATAAAATTTGATAAATTTAAGGCAAATCTGGCAGATTATTTTCTTTAGTGTTTTGTTACTTTTCCAGTTCCATTTGTGCACTATGTACATGTATACATGTAATTACCTCAATATCAATCTGTATGCATGGGTCTGCATTTGTAGGGTACCCAAAGTGCATAAGGTGGTACATTATGATGATGATATGCAGAGGTTTGGCTTAACGTGAGTGTGTAACATACCTGTTGCATTATGATAATTTATTTTGATTGCTGTACGTGTCATTAGAGTAGGAATGTAAACCCTACCAGTACCAGTCCATGCCAGCTAACATAGGAGGTTCGTGTTGACGTGCAGTTCTAAAAGTTTATATTGTATTCTGTTTTCTTTCTTCTAATCAGTTGCAAATTATTGTAGGGAACCTTATTTAAACCCAGCCCCATGCAGCTTTGCTGGGCGGGACTGCTTGCTTTGTGTGTGTGCTTGTGTGTCCGTCCGGCCATGTATCGATTTGCAAAATATCTCAGAAAGGTAGTAAACCGATCAACTTTATTTGTGGTGCAAGCCTTCCCTCTGACCCAGAGAGGAAATCATTCGATTTTTAATAAAATAATAAGGATTTGTGTGGGGGACTCAGAAATTTGGGCCTAATAAAAAGAGATAGGAGAAAAGTTTTTTTGAATGGGTATAACGGCTAAACAATAAGAGATAGACATGTGGTTACTAATTAGACACTAATAGGAAGTTACTATGGGGAATTCAACTGTGCACCATAGATGTGCCCTCGAGTGACCTTAAAAACTCAAATTCAAGGGCACTCAGATTTCAAGGCCTTATATCTCGCAAAGGAGCCTAGTTAGACCCTATGTCAGTTATGTATTAATAGGAAACCACATATATAGAGTCCAATGGCACCATCACATATGACCTTGTGTAACCTTCAAAGGTCAAAGTCAAGGTCACTCAGATTCTGAAGCCTTATATCTCGTAAAGGAGTTTAGTTATGGCCTATGTTTCTCTTAAACTTTGGTAGGAAACCATATATGGAAAGTCCCATGGCACAATCACATTTGACCTTGAGTTATTCGGAAAGGTAAAAGTCAGATTTTGAAGCTTTATATCTTGTAAAGGAGCCAAGTTAGGCCATATGCTACTATTAAACATATATAGGAAACCATATATGGGAAGTCCAATGGCACCATAACATTTGATCTTGAGTGACCTTGAAAGGTCATGGTCACTCAGATTTCAAAGTCTTACATCTCTTGAAGAAACCAAGTTAGGCCATATGTTACTTGTCAAACACTAATAGGAATTGATATATGAGGACTCCAGTGGCACCATCATATTTGACCTTGAGTGATCTTAAGAGGTCAAAGTCAAGGCTGTTCAGATGTTGAAGGCTTGTATCTTGTTAAGGAGCCCAGTAAGGCCATTTGTTACTACCGGTATTAAACACTTTTAACCAATCATATATGGGAGTCCAGCTGTACTATCAGATTTTTCTTTGGGTGAGGTCAAAGCCAAAGTGACTTGGATTTTGAGTGGTAGATCTGTTCATTTAGCTTATATTTACAACAATTTGCTGGTAGTATATTAATCTGGATGTCACATAACATAATTTATGGGTGGGTGGGATGTTCTGCTGTCCCAGTGGTCTTTCTTGTTTTTGCTTAAGAATAGAAACAAAAGACCAGTTTATTACTTTGCTGCTATAGCAACACTCTAAAAGTTGGACATCTTTGAGTCATTTTCATTCCAAACTCAGCCCAAGAAACATAAAATATCACCAGTTCTCACAAGTGGTCTCTGCAATTTAAGCCCCACCCACCTCCTTACCCCCACCCCCATTTGACAATTCCTTCCATTTTAGACCAGCCATTAGCGGCACATAAAATTTCAATATACCTCCAGTTTAAGATTACTTTCAATTTAAGACCATATTTTTGGGGCAGAATGGGTGGCCTTAACATTAAGGGACCACTGTATATAAATCTGTTTTGACAAACATCATATAAATGAATACTTCTATAAAAAAAGTAAGATCAGTGTTGAATACATTGGAATTGTCCACTGGCTGCTGGTATGACAGGCATCAGCTGGGCCAGAAGACATTGTCTTTCCTTGGGGGGTTTCCCCTCTCATCTCTCCCTCATCCCTGATCATAATATGCTATATGATCTGCCTCTATCTCCTTATACCCCAGACAGGGGGGCATCATTTTCAGATAAGGGATTATGGGAGATTGCTCCCACTGGGTTGTCAGACTGAAAGCTGTGTTTTACTCCAGGGAAAGGTACACGTATCACAAAATCTGGACACCAGCGGTGAGCCTGTCCTGGATCACAAAGGCATAATGCATAAGGCCGAATCTGGATTTTTTTTCAGTATTAGACATTTAGTATAAATATTCACAATCAAGCTGAGGTGTTTGGAATAGAAATTATATATTTATCGACAGATTCTTTGGAACCCAGAATTAATAATAATAATAATAATAATAATAATAATAATAATAATAATAATAATAATAATAATAATAATAGTTTATTCTACTTTAGAATCAGAGCTGGAATAGTACATACTGGTAGCACATATCAACAGCACAAAACTACATGTACATAAACAGCACAGATGACTACAGCAAAAGGAGACGACAAAAGTCTGAGGAAAATATGAGCTAAAAGAGATTACATTATATGACTTGTAATTAAAAAAAGTATGATTGGATTAGAGATTAATTCTGGCAGTTAAAGAGGCAGCTTGAAATAAGACTGTCCCTGTAATGGTTTGTTTGGCAAATGACCTCCACTTGCAAAGTATGGATTATTCCCACCAAGATCTACAATAGTATGTGCATGTATATGCATTCCAACTCTTATAAATGGTCCTGTTATGATAACCTCAACAATATTATCTAGAGAGATTATCATTCATTAGGTGACAAAATTATCAGTTGTTACATTTGATGCAATAACTGCTCTTCCAAACAAATGGGCCAGCCAACCAGTAGTATGGTATTCTATAAAAAACTACTCTCACAAACAAATGAGCCAGTGAACCTACATGTAGTATGGTATTCTATAAATGGAAAATGGAAACAGATTTGCAAGTAAATACACAAAGAAGGAAATTATGTAATACACTGTACAAAAATAAATACCTGTTAAATAACTAACAATACTTATATTTTTTGAAAAGAAACTTAATTAACCACCTATATCTATATTGTTGCTCAAAGTACTGGGCAGTACGTCTATATAAGACTTAGTGTTATATTGAACCATTTCCAGTGACTTCACCTATCAGGAAAGGTCAGACAAGGAGAGAGAAAGCCAGAGAGAGAGAGAGAGAGAGAAGAAAGGCAGCTGGCCCCTGTGTGTCAGTTCTATTATACCTGGCCTGTAGACAGCAGAGTTTCTTTGTTGCTTTAGTTATTTAGCCATAGGTTAAGATAAACTCCATAATTCACACAAACAACTTTACCTTTCTTCAGCATTCCTGCCAGATCACCACTGGGGATTGGAGCCACCACCTGGGTTATAATGGGTATGCAAAAATAGACGAAAATCGAGAATCGGGAATCCTTCACAATAACAGACCGTGGCATTGTGTTGATTGTCGTTTTCCCCATTGGAAGTCAAAGCTCTATCGCCCACTTCCCTCCAACTAGCCACAGTCCAAAGAAAACAATGAGGTGTGGGCAAAATTATTTTTGTGGGGCGTTCAACAGGGCTCTGCGAGATATTAACATCTAGTGATACTGTTTGGACAAGCCTTGGTCCTCCCCTATCTAGTAAGGATTGAGTTTCTGAGCAAACTCTGCTCTGTTTGCTCCAAGATGATAACTCAGACAGGACTTTATCATTGTGAGGCACCACACAAATCATCTCGGATGCCGTGCTCGATTGCCAGATGAGACAATGGCAAGAGAAGAATGGCTAAATTTTTTGACAATTTTTTCCCTCCTAATTTTTTCATCAAATTGGAATTGACTCTGTACTGATTGGCATCACACAAGAGACGGGTCTGGTTTCCTAGCCTTGAATCCTTAACAGCTCAAATGTTCCGACTTCAGATTGGGGGAAAGAAACAATAATACACATCCCTTTGTTCATTTCCAGGATGGATGGCCATCTTAGATTGCTCCTCGGGGATGTTTCGCACTCAAAATCCTCCACATATTCCAAGATGGCTGCCGTCTTTATGCAATATTCGGCATGTATTTCAGCACAAGGCTAACTAAATTCTTTTTGGGACAGCTATTTCACACATTTCACCAACCCTCATAACCTGGTAAGATTGATGAGGATGGAAATTGAGTTCCTTTTCTTTTTATTCTGTCTGAAAGCTCCGTAATGTTTAAAAAGATCCTGGAGGTGATTCGGTAGAAGACATGGTTACGATTCTGATGCTACAACTGAAATTGCTGATTCATATACATGTACATGTATAAGAATTTAAATTATCATCTAAGATATCCTGAACCATTTATTTTCCTAATATAGGAACATGGTTTTATTCTGGCCATAAGTAAAGTGTGTAATTACAATAAACATTATGTAAATGTTGCTGTGAGTGAAAACTTAGACATGTATTCATATACAGGTACATGTATCTACCAAACCAGTGTTATTTTACGTCAATTCTTAAAACTTTGAAAGCAGAAAAAATTATAAAACTCACATGAATCTCCAATTTGTAGAATTTTTTTTTGATGGTCAATGACTCAATAATAATTTCTTTGTCTTGTTGTTTTGTTTTGGAGGGTTTGCTGACATCGCTTTCAAAAATTAGTTATTCATAAAATTGTTTCTGTCAAAGTCCAGCACATGGAACCAAAGGAATTTGCAATCTAAGTGATGCTTGCTGGCATTCCAACTTCTTTGGCACCAAAGTCCCCTTGTGCCCCCTGACCTGCCCTTAGGTACAATGCTTGGGGTGGTTGATTCATTGAGAGATCTACTGGAAATGCACCGGGCTTAGATCCCCTGGATTGGCTTCAGTGGCAGGATGGGGGGAGGGTGGATCTTCTGCACATTTTCTTTCATTTTGCAGACAAATGAAGGAGCCGATTCTTGCTGGAAGCATCGGCCGTTTGATTGCAAAGGTTGGTGCTGATTGCCTGCATCAATGACAATTTGGTAGGTAAAGCGTCTGCAATTTAACAGCGGTTCATGGGGGAAGTGTTTAATCCCTCCTTCCATCATGGCTTTAGTGGGCCGTGACAGCTTCCATAATCGCCAACAATGAATGGTTGGCTCGCTTCTGTCGAGCAGCTCGCAGACAGGACCCGCCTTTTCCTTTTGGGGGAAGGAGCCTCCTTGTCAATATGTCCCAATTAACAGGATTAAATGAAAAGTTTCTGCTCATTCCATGCTGTATTATTTTGCATTATCAATCTCCATCGAATCCAGAATTGTCGCCGCTGCTATACAAACTGATCCGGGACATGTGGCACGTTGTCACCTGACAGATCCTGGTCTTCAGCGACACAAAAGCGAACTTGGGAGCTGCGGCGGTGGGCCAGATTTGTCTCCGTCGCAGTGTCTTGAGTGGTTGTCCAGTAGTCGAGTTCAACCCCCAGTAGAACTTCTGTGAATGACAAACCAGCCTCACAGAAGGTGTTTGGCCATCACTGGCTGCGACTACGTAGATTGCAGAACGATCATTTTAGCATGATTGACTTTTGGCCAGGGCACGACTCAGGCTTTGAAGAGGGCTGGAAAGAACGGCTGAGAAATGGCAAAGCCAAAGCTCGCCTTATTTGTTGATGAAGAAAATGTGTCAGTGGCCAAGACAAATGATTTTGTGAGCCAAGCATACTAACTAGGGAATGGGAAAGCTGGTGGGAGGTGTCACTATTCCATTGGGGATATGCTAATGTCACAGGAACATATTTGGAGGTGGGGCTGCAAATTGCTGGACATAGAGATGGACAAGTCACCAGGAAACCAAAGGCAAATTGCTAAAGTTCGACAAGATGTCATCATGAGTTATTACCTGATTCTGTGCACTGCGTGAAAATAACTTCATTAGTTCAGCTGGTGTTAATAAAAGATTGTGGAAATCACCCTCAGCATCTCAAAGAATGCCTGCTGATAGTATCAAATAAAAAGAAGCTCTATTAATAATCTGCGAAACTCCTTAAAGACCTGGTAACTTAAAAGACCTAGTAACTTAACCTAGCAAAATAAAATGAGATTAAAAGTATTTTTTGTGGTTTTTGTGATTTTTTTGTGATTTTACTGGCTAACATAACATTTATAGTTGTTTCCTGGAGGTTAATCAAAGATGGCATCATATGGTACATTAGAGCAGATACTTGTTTAAGAGAGTGCAGTATATTGTTCTAAAACACATTAAACAAGCAGTGAGATTGTCAGGTATTCAAACAACTACATTTGTACTACTGCACTTCTGATGTTTCAGGTATATGTCTATACATCATGCAGTCTGTTGAACAGATAAAACAAGACGTTCATGGTCCCTCATACTCAGCTGCTTGTGTGCGCAACAATTTCCTGTCATGAGAAATTCCTGTGATAATAGTTTCACCGTTCCCATGGTGGTGCGCAATGTCTAATTTTCATATTTTTAGCTCAGCTTGACTATGTCAGCGGACTTATGAAATCACAATTTGTCCATCATCCATCCATTGTCCGTCCATGTCGCAATTATCTCTGAACCTAATGCACAGATTTCTTTCAAATTTTGGTTGTTGTTTCCCCTGGCCCAATTTTACGCAGAGACATTTTTTGAAATTTTGAAAAAAAAAAAAAAATTTTCCAGGTTTTATTGTGAATATTTTTCATTTTCATTAACAATTGGGACCCTAATTGGGAGCGAAAATTTCAAAATGCTACTCCTCCTGCAAATCGCAGCCAAAAGTTTTCAAACTTTTCCTGAATTTCCTTTCTAATGGTCCTCACAAAACTACATTTGGGATTTTTGACATTTTGAAAATTGAAATTTTAACGAATTTAATTCCTTT
>JAAUYG010209721.1_pt1 | contig 11984 bp, 7 predicted proteins | sample 7278091 | NCBI WGS metagenome assembly JAAUYG01 (sample SAMN14350201, study PRJNA611818) | marine sediment metagenome | isolation source: surface marine sediment (0.6m) | place: French Polynesia: Moorea | collected 2018-08 | reverse complement strand
GTAGTAGTAGTAGTAGTAGTAGTAGTAGTAGTAGTAGTAGTAGTAGTAACGGTAGTAGTAGTAGTCTTAGTAGTAGTAGTAGTAAAAGTCTTAGTAGTAGTAGTCTTAGCAGAAGTAGTAGTAATGGTCTTAGTAATAGTAGTCTTAGCAGTAGTAGTAGTAGTAGTCGTCGTCGTCGTCGTTGTAGTAGTAGTAGTAGTAGTAGTAGTAGTAGTAGTAGTAGTAGTAGTAGTAGTAGTAGTAGCAGCAGCAGGAGCAGCAGTAATAATGTGAGTGCCATGCTATTTACAAGATTAGCTATTAGCATGATTAGAGCTAATACAAAAAGAAGAAAAAACTTCCAGCACCTTAGCATCATGCAGGTTGCATGCCTTAAGCTTTAAGCCAAACACCTTGTGGATTATATGAATATATACGAAAGGGACTCAGTTACACATTACATATGGTGGGTGATTGCTCCCACTCGAGAGATCAACACTATTTGGCTTTCATTTTTAAGAGAAGCATAATGAATATGTATTCACTGCTCATACACCCTGTTCCTATTTGTACAGTCTCCCACTGCCCACCCTTCGATCTATCTGTCATCGTTTGCAAATGGATGTCATTCACCCATCACCTTTCATTTTCTTGTCCCACGTTGACTCCTGTACTAACCTGTGGCATGTCTCCACCCAGTCCCTGACTGTTCCCATTGGAATCTTGCCCAGACGACCAGGACAGGTTCGCATAGTGATATATGACGTACGTCTGGATATTGTTAGATGCTAGAACAGCCTGGAATGTGTGTCTGGTCTGAAAGTAAACAGTACCGTGAATCTTAAAGCCGCACTATTAACCTACATATACAGCAATGTTTACAAAAAAAATGATTGCGTGTAGTTTCGAGTCTATCGGGCTTATTAGTGACAGCATTTTTCAGACCCTATAGGTTTGTCTAAACAAAAGAATTACATTGTTCTGTTACGGTGTGAACGCCTGAATTTCAACAGCCCATTCTATTCGCTCGCTGTTTAGCTCTTCTTAATTGTGTCCATGAAGCCAAACCTGTGGTGCGGGCGTCAATGAAATCGCTTCATGAGAAACTGTCAATCAAGCAGATTAAGTCAGAGTTGTGGAAAATAGATTCTATTCAAAATATCTACAGACTACGTTTTCGATTTAACAAATTTTAATTTTAAAGTATTTTTTTCCTTTTTAACAACGTGGAAGGGTAAACATTTCAAAAGGCTACCGTGCCTTAAGTTTTTATCCCAGTTAAATAACGGATGCTTTGTGGACGTTTGCCTATGTGTACATACAAAAAGTTAGTGCATTTTGTTAAATTTTAAATTTAAATGAAAATATGTGAAAACTATATTTTTTTAATATAGGGCAATATAAGGGGGGATAATTTTCAAATATTTATAGATAGTTCCTGTCATAATCCACACAAACGTTTTCAGATTTAAAACTTAATCTTAATATAAGCTGATAGAATGTATAGTGGTAAATAAAATCTTTAAGTGCAATAATTACCTAGAGAAACTTACGCTAATTTACGCTTCTGAATAACTAGTCTTTCTGAATGGAATGCATAAATATGTTTTTCCATTAAAACTTGATAGTAAAAAATAGCCTAAGTTATAAAAAAACTTCAAAAGACGTCAAATCCGAGTGATGGATCAGAGCTAATTATAAAGAGGAACACACGAAAACTATGGTCTCTGGGGTAAATAGCTCCCTTATGTGGTACTGTTGACCTTTTGATGCACCAATGTCATTTGAAGGTCAGTCGCTGCATTTGTTTCAAACTGGTGTGTAACTTGAAGACCGTGGGTCGCAGAACAAAACGGAGTGAAATTTGGAAATTGAGTAACGCCTAGATTTGACCTTGTTCAACGTCAGTTTGTTTACTCAGTCCACCTGCCTCAAAATTATCTCTAACTCAAAAGGGGTGTCATTGTGTCAAACAGATGGACACTTGAGATTCAGAGATACATGTATGTGGTAGCTTCAACCTTAGGTGTTCAAGGTCATTCTGGAATTATTTGGTGATATTTGTCTTAATAGCCTGTAGCTCAAACGATTGGTCTTTGGGCGAAACAGAATGAAATGTGGGAGTCGGGGACGCCAGTAAAACACATACGATACACCTGTGATCAACAGAGTTGAGTATCCCTTTTTTGCTATTCCACACAATTGTCGCGAAACTGGCCTGTAAAACACTCCAAAAATGACTGATTGCAGAACAACATGGGGTGAAACTGGGGGCTCGGAGAACCCAAATGATACACACATGGTGTACCTTGGTCTGTTGTGTGTTGAACATATTTTCGTTCGGTGCATAAGTCTTAAAATCGACGTAGAACTTGAAAACGCTTGATAGCAGAGCTAAACGGACTGAACTGTACGGTTCACAGACCTTATTGTAATAGGTAGTGGATTCATATGACCTTGTTGTCAATATCGTGTGCTATCAGTTGGTGGATGCAACGTTTGGGTAATATTTAGAATTGCCATACCTACTGGTGTCGTGAACCAGAGCCTTAAAGGTCCATGAACCTCTGTTTGCCTAAATTGTTATTCTGGCCACGATTGGTAATTACATTTTCGCTGAGTTCTGAGATCAATCGTAACACCACTAGAGCTAACGAAAACAATTTTAAGTAAATGTTTTAGAACAGAAGTAATATTACCTTAAATGACAGACTATAGTATGAGCCACCTAATGACATATTCTTTACGTTTTCTACTGCTACAACGCCATAGAGTCTGTCATTATACCATTATACCTGTACATGTGCAGTCTATACCAAAGTATAGACTGCACATGTACAGAAAGCCTCCACCATATCCAGAAAGAGAGAGATAACGATAGTATCTGGTATCCGTTTTGGATGAAAGAAATTACTAGCAGGCTTCACCTACCGGAGTCTGGACACCGAAATCTTCTCTATAGTACGACACATTGTGCCACGTGACTATAAGGGACCACGTAGCCTGAAAATCGCCACTGCAGTTGAAGCCATAATGAACGTCGGTAGTTACGTCATCCAAGATGGCGGAATCTGTTGTCTGGCGGAAGTAGACGTCACTGTCGCCCTCCCAGAGGTTGACATCTGCCCAGTAAGGCAGAACTAGGGCGTGGTCTGACAGAGGGAGGGACACGGGGGCGGGGAATGGGAAGGCGGAACCAAACGATAGGACCCCATTGGCGTTGATCTGAAGGAAGAGAAAACGGAGGAGAGATTGGGTAGCAGAGTGTCGTATATGGTTTTGCTTCTCTTCTTTCATATGGACTTGCGAGAGGTTGAAGATAACGTAATTGTTTATTGAGCCAGACTGCCATTCATATACATATGCATACGCGTGACTGTCTTTTCTTTCTCTTTAATGTATTTATGATCCCTGGCCTTGTCTTCTCTACTCGTCTCCCAGAAGATCCATAAGTCCCTAGAGTCAGGGGCCAAGAACCTCGAAACAAAACCTCTTAATCCTTTGATACTACTGGGTCGGAGCCCACTGCCGCACTGGCTAGCTCAGTGACGTGGACCAATAACATTACAGGGTGCTCTGGCCTGTCTGTGTTTCTGACTCATACATGTATCTGCTTCTGATATAAAAGAGATTACATTGCTAGCCTACCGTTTGAATATAAAAACACACTATCATTACATGAAAAAATATTAATAGATATCCGACTTGGAATTAATGTATACATGTCTATTGCCTGACATAAATGAGCGTTAGTATGCCTGACTAAACCTAGCTACGAACGAGAAGTTACGTGTTATTCTGGTTGAGCAGCACCACGATCAAGTGCTGTGTCTCACAATGCGTCTATGGCGCAAACATAACCGAAAAACTGTCAATAAATTACTCTTACTCGTACTGACATACAATTAAACATATTTAGAGGGGAGGGCGTGCAGATAACACTGCTTGTTTTGATAGGATAACCCACCATTACGTGTTACTTTGCATTTAAAATATTGCATATCGTTTGTTCCGTTACTACATATTGTGTGTAACTTGCGGCTTACGCAGACTGATAAATTACTCACGCGAATCTGTGTGTATCTGTCTCTATTGAAGAGGAATGAAATTGGCAAATCCACACTTAGACTTCCGTCTAGGGTTGCACCAAACGCAGTGTCGCTTTCAACAGGGCCAAACGGGTATAGATAAGATGGTAAAGCATCAAATCCCAAACCTGATTGTGTCGTTGTTATGACTGAAAATTAATAACGAAGCGCGGTTTCAATCACACATTTTTCTGTAGCGTAGACCCATATGAGCTTGTTGCGACCCAAACAAATGTTATCTTTTTTATATGAACTTATGAAAGACGGATGAAATGAATCAGCCTACGTGATGAGAAAATATCCCTACCTGTGTTACATAACAGCAACACCGGAATTCCCAAATTCTCCATTCATGTGGCACTCTGTAAAATGCATCCGAAAGGAAAATCTACATTAATCTCTCTCAGAAATGCCTAATATTAGTGTTTGACGCAATATATATAGTGAAAGATTCAATGCATCCTGTCCCCTGTGACAGCAAGCTGTCCCCTATGATAGCAACTTGCTCTCTTGTCCTCCTCTGGCAACAATTTGTCCCCGCGGTAACAACTTAGCCCTGTGGTAACAAGTTGACCATTTTGGAAACAAATTGAGCCCTTTGGCAACAATTTATCACCCGTGGTAACAACTGTTAACAACTTGATCCTGTGGTAACTTGTCCCCTGTGTTATCATATTGCCCAACTGTGGTATTGGGTCATTTTTGCACAGGCACGTTTTGTAGAAACACGCCGTCTCTAGGTAACTTACTTTATGCAGCCAACTTTCACATAATGGTCACTATTTCTTTCTGTGATCGGGTCCGCTTATTTCCTTTATCTCTCGCTCGTTGTTCGAGGCGTTCATTGCATAAATACAGCGAGGCTTGTCACAGCCCCCCACCCCCTCGCTGTGTGTTTGTTGATTTTGTTTATTGTATTTATCCTCGCAGAAAGTACATTTAACTAAACAATGTTCTCCTGACATCGGTACAAGCTATTATCACCACGATAAAGTTGAATAATGAAAAATAACTAGCAATGTTAAAGTGCTTTGCTTTAACATATCTGAAAAAAAAAATACTAAAAACTGATCCAAGATTATTTGGACAGGCATATCCCATGTGGTGGCGAGGTTTCATATTACAATCGATAAATGATACGCCGAGTATGCACAACTTCAATCCCCTTACCTGTAATGGTCCTCGAAACATAATTTTAGCGAAATGCTTCCATTGCAAGTACGTCCTATATGCTGCATCAAAACCCGAGCGAAATATCAAGATATCGATAAAGAACCGATCTGAAAGAAGAAGAAGGAAACGGATGGAACAAATGCTAGACGACAAGTGGATTATCTACGCGATTACTACAGGGTTATTGGTCAAAGAAGACCCTTTCATTGCCGTGGTGTTCTGCCATAATATCAGTCTCACAAGTATTAACACCTCCGCATTCTCTAGCTGGATTAGAAGATTGGATTTGACCAGTGACCATGCCACTTGAAGTCGGACTGCGACAGCGGGGTGGCTTTCATTATGCCCGCGCCTGAGCCGGGTCAATTAGTCAAGGAGGCCATACCCACATATTAGATATTCACGTAACCTAGATTGATTTAATTGACTCGCTATTCATACCGTCAGCCCCTGTTAGCTCGGAGCTGAAAGCAAACAAACAAGTGCCGCTGATATTGGCTTACTAATGTACTTTCACAGTTCCGAGATCACGCCTACGGATTGCCCTGGAGTGGTGGTCATCTACACCGTGATTATCTCAGGGCAATTTACTTTTAAATGTGATTTTGACTGAATCTTACCAAACATGCTTGCCTAAAAATTACTGTAGTATATTTGAGTCTTTCTTTTAGTTACACAATTTAGAAGACTACAAATCCTGGGGAATTGCAGCTACATATAGCCAAAATGATTTTCAGGGACACACTCTAGGCTGGGCTAGGTCCTAGGGGAGTTGGGCGGCTAGCCAGCCATTAAAAAATTGAGGTAGGTCTTCCCCTACGGTGACGCACTTTGGGGTACCTCTCCGGGGTAATCCGGGAAGACCTACCCGGAACCCGAATTTTTTAATGGCTGGCTAGCCCAACTCCCCTAGGGCCTAGCCCAACCTAGAGCGTGCCCCTGAGTTTCTGTGATTACAGGCACACCCCACAGGTACAGGCAGTAGATGGTGTCAAACGCGGGATTCACCTCTAAAACTTTAGTTTGTTTTTCTAACGCAAGTAAATCGCTGCCTGTCATGGTTTCTCTTTTGTGTATCTGACAGAGGCACAGAAAATACTGCATTTCAGGGTAAGAGGGGGGAGGGGGGAGGGGGGGGGATCAGGCTTATAGTCGGCTTTCAACCACTTATGGTCATATCACCGACTGCAAGTTGGATTCGGTGGTGTATGCAAGTGTTTGCGTGGTGATTTAATGTGGACCTGTCTTGTTTGGGCCGAACGATCTACGCCCGACAATGTTTGGGCACCATGCCACCGATTCAACTCCGCCACAGGTGAGCAGAAAGGAATCACTCAGACCATTTATACTGACTCCGAGCCACCCAGTCGGATGCCTAACTCATTAATGCCATCATCGTTAATGTCCCGGTTTTTTATGTCTTTGGTGTGACGCGGTCGGGGATCGAACCCTGGCTCCCGCACCCCGAGCGAGCGCTCTAACTACTATGCTACGCGGGGGCGGTCATTTCATGGCGGTTAATCATATATATATTTCAATCATTTATCTTTAATTACTTTTGGCAACATTATATTTAAGTGGGAAAGAATTGAATCGTGGAATACCAGTGGTTTCCGTTTCATTCATGCATTCCCTTTAGTACGGATGCTGGTGGAAACCATAGTCGTCCTTTCACTGATAGTCTTGAACTTTCCTCGTGACATGCTTTCATGAAACTATGGCAGCGTGGGTTTGCACATTGATTGACATGTCTGTCACGCGATCCATTTCTCTAAAGGTGTTGTCACATGCACCCGCCGGGTGGCAACACGTTTTTGTTTCAGGAATCAGAAATAGGTTAACGTGGCTCAGCAGGCTACATACTTGACAAAATGACAACTGATGTCGACTCAAAGGCTGATGTTTGGTTTATGGCTTGTTGCAAATTCAGCATACCAGATGGTCGAAACAGTAGCCGAGTCGGTAATGATTGCAGGTTGTAAACCGCAGGTTGAGTAGAAGTGTATAAACCAACGGTTTCATTCTGGTTTACTAGAGCCATATGCGAGGACGCATAATGCTCTGATTTCATTGACCACTAGACCAGTTTAGCATTACGTCATCTGCCTTATATTGTACTTCTCAAACGTAAAACCACCCTTTGGCACCGTCTGCATATAACGCGATGTGTAAAACGCTCAAGGGCCCAAGTTTTACTCATGGGTTTACGGTTTTCCCCCAGTGCAACGGAGAAAAGACTGTTTGGAGGACCACAGAACAGGAGCTTTGTTTTAGATAAAGAGACAGCTGTTTTGTTCTGATAGGAACCAGAACACTTCTAATTCAGAGCTAGAAAAAATTTATGACCCCCTCCCCTCTCCCCATGCCGAAATAGGGTGATTTCGAAAACCGGACTCAACTTCGAAAACTGCTGCCTAGTCGGCGAAAATACACTCAATATTCGCCCCACTTTTTATAAGAGCCAACTTGATTATTATATGGTAACTTGAAAAAATGACCTTATCTCGGAAACCGCTTCCCGTTGGAGCGAAAATGTCACTGTCCCTGGAGCGCTGTTTCTTTTATGCCAAGAGTTGGCATGCAGATCTTGAATTTACCTCCAAAATCTGTTTTCTGGTTTTAATCAATCTCCTTATTCTAACGTATTTGTTACGTATTGATTTCTGCTGAGGCAGAAAGCATTCTATTCTTCGTGAGTCTAGCAAGGAGAGCAGTCAATGCTACTTTTGTCCACACCCAAACAGAATGGGACACTGTGTGTCAACTGCACGAACCCTTCCGGTAAGTTCCCGACAAAGGACGTAGTACCAGGCCAAATGTTTCCCAGAAAAGGCTGTACGGTAAAGGTCTAGACTGCGCGTGCAGGGATGCATGCCATGCCGCTTCCTGACATATTATATAGAGATTATGAAAACAGATCTAAAATTAAAACGGCTTAATTAATTTACATCGTATCTTAATGAATGCAGCTGTGCATATGTCATTGTGGATCACATTCCAGGAGTCACGTGTAACTCGTGGTTCTGTTTATGGGCGGTTTGTATTGTGTATATGTGGGTACCCGTATGTACATAATGTAGTTTTAATTGCGTATGTGTGTCACCTATGCACCACCGTACTAGTGATGCCCACTACCTTTTGCCGTGACGCCTTTAATTTCACTTCGCACAGGGTACCTATATTGATATAGGAGCCTTTGTGATGATAGACATTGTGATGATATCGGATTATCCAACAATAGAAGCTGCACCTACATGTAGTATATGTATATCAAGAATATATTTTTGTTGTGTAAGGTATGTCATACAGTATCTTTTTCTCGAGTGCTTTTTTCGATGCTGCTGCTTCTCTTTCTTCTTCTTCTTCTTCTTCTTCTTCTTCTTCTTCTTCTTCTTCTTCTTCTTCTTCTTCTTCTACTACTACTACTACTACTACTACTACTACTACTACTACTACTACTACTGCTGCTGCTACTACTACTACTACTACTACTACTACTACTACTACTACTACTACTACTACTACGTGTTGTTGCTGCTGCTGCTGATATGCTGCTGCTGCTGCTGCTGCTGCTGATGATGATGATGATGATTTGTATGCCGCGAAAATAGGCTACACTAAATGCAAAAAGCCAACTTACGTTAGCAATGACTTGTCGAATGATTAAGATGTCACTCTGAATCTATAAACGATTTGTAAAGTTTTGTGTTGATATGAACAATGTTTCCACCACTTGGGTTAGGTCAACAATTACCCAAACTCCCAAGTGAGCCAATATCATGTATGTATCCCGTTTCAGTACAAAAATATCATTTCTTATGTGTCTCAAATGTATGACTATTTTTTTAATTGAACGAATTACAAACTATCTAGAGATAATAACGGATTTAATAGAAGATGAACAAAATGGATTTAGATAATATACGTAATGGCTAAGTCATATTTTATGTACTGTTCACTATTATAAGAAATAGAATTAAACCGTTTCTAGTTTTGCAGCCTTTATCGACTTTAAAAACCCTTTGTTTATGTATACAGAGGATGTCTTGTTGGCTATTGCAATACAATATTAATGGAAAAGTAAATAATTCATTAAAATTTTATATGCAAATACTGTTTCATGCATTATGATAACCAGATATTCTTCACCTTGGCTTAGAGTATACTCTGGTGTTAGACAAGGAGACCCCATGTCACCAAGTGTTTCCTGTCTGTATATTAATGATTTAAATAAGATATCAAGTCAAGGTATAGCTGTAGGTAACGGAACAGTATCTTAGCTTGAGCAGATGATATTGGTTTACTGGCAGACTCACAGGCTGAGTTACAGCAGCAACTTAGCATATTGCATGAGTGGTCTTGTAAATGGAAGATTTGATGCAAGTAAATGAGGCAAACATTCTGCCCTTTTCGAAATCGTAGAAAAGAATTGACTTATTACACGAATGTCTTAAGTTTGGAAATATGCTCTGCAAGTGGTATATCATATAAGCAGTTAGGTCCTTTATTTGATGATTTTGTTACGTTGTTAAACTTTTGCCGGATTCAACCGCAAGAGCTTTATGGGCTGTAGCAGCTAAATTCAAAAATACTTATTATGTTGGATATGAAACGTACACTAAATTATATGATTATGGAGGTATCTTCAATATTTAGGTAGGTACAATTGAGGATGTGCAGTTTAAGACAGAATGTAACAAAATTCAAAATCGCTGTGATGTTTCCGTTCACGCATATATGCACTACTGCTTAAAACCACATATAAGCCCAATTATGCTGGGTGCTTTATACGTATTGTATATTATTTTTTTCTACTGCTTAAAACCACATAAAAGCCCATTTATGTTGGGTGCTGTATATGCATATTATATTTTTCTACTGCTTAAAACCACATAAAAGCCCATTTATGTTGGGTGCTGTATTGTATATTTTTTTTCTACTTCTTAAAACCACATATAAGCCCAATTATGCTGGGTGCTGTATTGTATATTATTTTTGTTTACTGCTTAAAAACACATAAAAGCCCATTGATGCTGGGTGCTGTATTGTATATTATTTTTTTCTGTATAACTCTTGCAGTTGTATGATGAGATGCATGTGAGAGTAATAATGAATTCCAGTTCAAAGTACCGCACGGGTTAGTGAATACCAAATCCACCGGCCTGACCAGTTTGTAGAGTTCTTTACAAGTTTTTACTGGTGCCCAGGTCATGTAGTTCTTGCGTAAACAATGCTGCATGGTTATGCAGGTTTGCTAGTTTCAGATACAATATACGTACGTTGTTCTGCCTCTTTTCTCTCCCCAGCAGATAGAGATAAGATGAAGCTCAAAATCAGAAACCTGAGAGGATGAAAACGAGTTTAACATCAGTTCTGCTGCACCATTTGTAATAAGAAGGCTGTAGTATAATTTTCTCACGGCCACTCTGGTAATCGATTTTGCAGCTTTTATTGTTTTGGGATAACCATACAATAATTTGTAGAGATCTCAGGTGTACATAATTATTCGTGTTTCTATCCATCTCGTTTGCTTCATGGGCTCTAGCCTAAATCGGTTTTCATATTACATAATTACAGACGCAGTGTATTCAGTGTTAATATTGTCATGCACTATGGCAAACCCAGCCATGTAACAACTGTAAGGATGATGGTTAGGAGACAAGTTTTCAAAATGGTCGGGGCTTCTATCAAAAAATTGAACCAGAAATACGAAATTCAAATCAAGTAAAACTATCCAATGTCACAGTTCACATATTCTAAACGAAACTACTGCCTCTTCTTAATTTGTACACAGTGTATTTTAGATTGTTAAGCCTTACGATCAACCATTCATTCCTCAGTGTCAGAGTTGCTAATTTTTACTGACACTAAACCTTTAACTGTACAGAACTGGGGATAACTGTATTTTGCATTAACAGTAAGCCTATGAGAATAAATATTAAATAGGAACACACAGGATTAAACACGCAAAATACAGTGTTGGATAACAACACCGTTATACCAAACAATTGGGATAAGGCATATATATATATATATGTGAGTCGCTACTTGTCATTGTGGTTCTTGTCCGAACAGGGTCCTCCTTCATGTGTACAAAGTATAAAATGCAACAACATCAAGTCAAGCACAGAGGGACAACGTACCTGGAACAAGTAACTTATAGAGAAATATACTGTCAACGGCTTTAAGTCCCAACAGCTTTGGTAATTACTAAGCTGTGATGAATTAAGTCGTGATGACCCAGGGCTCATCCTCTGTGTTGCAAACTTTATGTTCAAGGTATGTAACAATTGGATCACTTCTCTGTTTCCAGCTTTCATGATATAAGCACTTTTGTACCACAAATGATGTTGCAGGTAACATTTGGCAGAGGTGATCCATCCTGTCATACCACAAACACATGATACCCCCCAGACATAACTTTTGGAAACCACAGCAGATTTCTAGAAGAAGGCTTGCTGAGCACTGCTGAATGTCGAATTTGGCCTATCACGGGCTGCCGTGTGGCTATCAAACACAAATTACCATCGATCTGGATATTCGGCTGTTAATTGCAAGATAAGTTTCTGAAATGGGTTGGGGTGCTACTTTGGGCGTACATTGTTCCATGTCGACCGAAAAGGACGGTGACATATTCGATGTAGTAGTAGTAGTAGTAGTAGTAGTAGTAGTAGTAGTAGTAGTAGTAATAGTAGTAGTAGTAGTAGTAGTAGTAGTAGTAGTAGTAGTAGTAGTAGTAGTAGT
>JAAUYG010024169.1_pt1 | contig 11985 bp, 6 predicted proteins | sample 7278091 | NCBI WGS metagenome assembly JAAUYG01 (sample SAMN14350201, study PRJNA611818) | marine sediment metagenome | isolation source: surface marine sediment (0.6m) | place: French Polynesia: Moorea | collected 2018-08 | reverse complement strand
CTTTTTTGGTCAAAAATAACTCAAAAATGCATTCCCGGAGTGTTATAATTGGTACTTTGGGGCCAACCGGGATGCCCCATCGCGTTGCACAGCAACCGACTGTCTAGTTTGCCACACAAAATCACACTTTGGGACGATATCAAGCGGGAATAATCAAGGGTGGGAAAATAGTAGGACTTTGTATTTATCTAAATATAGTTACTATTGTGGTGTTTTACCCTGTAGTTGTATTGAGTAAAAAAAGTAATCACAGATATTTACTATTCATACTTGGTAACAAATACAAACTGACCCCATATATGTCGACCGCGTCTCTCATGCAGTTGCGACCACCACTCTGAGGCGTTCATTAGGAGGGTTTGTCTGCATGTAGCAGGAAACATGTTTCACCGCCCTTGATGCCCAACTTGGACATGATCATTCTATTTTCCTCCTTTGCAGTCATTACATGTATGAGCATTTGAAAGCTATATATTATATGATAGGACAAGTGTACTGCTGCCTTCACAGCTACAACAACATCATGGTTAGAATGCACCTTTAATAGATCTGTGTATCTTCGTATGATAAACCCATATTATTACCGTTCCAGGTGCTGTTCAGGTTCGGTGTGGCCTTCTTCAAGTGTAAGGAGGAAGAACTTCTACAGCTGACAGATAGCTTGTCGCTGCATCACTTCTTGCGTGGTTTGGGCGAGAACATGACAGATACAAACAGGGTAGCTGAGGTAAGGTATGCCACCCAAGGCTGCATCTGCCCAGGGCTATATAATTATACCTTTCAGGATAGAGAGGGGGGGGGGCATTTGGGCCATCCCCCGTGCATCACAATTTATTATGGCGTGTGTACAGTACCACCTCCATATTTTCAAATTAATATATGCCTGCTTCAGTTAAATATTTTTTTCCACAGCCCCACAACATATATTGATATTATTACCCACATCTGACAACCCCCCTTTTAAATGGAATAGTCCCAAGTAATTTGGACACACAAGCTGGCCTTTGGTATGAAGAAGCATAAAGCATACCCCATCAAGATTAGTGAGAAACTTTCCTGGAAACACATGGATGAGCATAGACTATGGAGAGTGAGTCACGTAAAAGGGCGGATTATGAATATTTACAATACAGTAGTCCCCCTCTTATAAGGCCACCCTATTTGCGAACAAATTGTGGCCACATAAGAGAGGTGGCCTTAGGCCAGAGGGAGAAATCTACTGACTTTATAGTAGTGAGGACAGAAAATTCTGGCCTCATAAGAGGGGTGGCCTCTCGTGAGAGTGGCCTTTAAGAGAGGGACCACTGTACACCATTCATACATGTGCGGTAGTATTGTCCGTAAAGTATATGATACTTTGCACTGGTTCTTTGTGTGCTGGAGTTTGGCCAGAAAGTGTATCGTGTGCTCTTCCACATATTCATCTGGCACCACTTATCAGGAAACGCAGCCTGTATTGAAGGGCCACTTTTTACTAGTCTTCAATGTTTATACCAGTAGAATTGCCCTAAGTGTGAAAACATGTTTGCCAAACTGTGCCCTACAAGTGCACTCCTATGTTGAGAGCTGACGTCAAGTACAGAAAGTGAGCAGCATGAATTTACCGTAACATACTAGTACGGTAGTCCCCCTCTAATAAGGCCCTCTAATAAATGCATTCATAGTAGCAGCAGCAAAAAATATGGCCACATTAGAGAGGGTGGCCTCTGTTGAGAGTGACCACTAAGAGAGGGACCACTGTACACTGTATATCGGTATGTCATATACTGATGCTCTTTCCTCCCAGATTGCATTCAGTGGCATCAATCCATTCCCAATGAAGAATATTACTTCAAAGAGGCACGTTCATAAACAGAAAATACAGGTGAGAATCTCATAGACTTTCTTTTTGCAGAGTATTTTGGAATTGCTGTTGTGTGGAAGCCAGGCTTCTAAGTGTTTGGAAATTTTAATCAGTATTGCAAGAAATAAATAAAGAAGTCAGAAATGAAGATGTCACAGGCACTTGGCCTTCTTTGTCTAAGGTCCCCTATGGCATAACAGCAGTATTCACCCCCCCTACTATACTACATGTATATAGTAAGGGGGAGAGATGTACTAAACCCCGGTATTGTATTCACCCCCACCTAACATAGTATAGTCGGCTCTGAATACTCAGTTTACAGTTGAATACTGTGTTGTTATGGCATACAGGACCTTAGAAAGAAGGCCAAGCGCCTGTGGAAGAGGTAGTACTCATTGGAATTTGATGTCCCATTACCATGTCGCATGCAGAATTAAGAACTCATGACATGTAATTTCACAGCAAAGATTAGCCTAGAGCTGTCCCTATTTGAACCACAGTGTACATGTACAATTCACTACCAATGCAACAAAAACTGAGTATGCAAGACTATACAAGGCTTTTGGGTACTTTAATCACATATTCTTTGTTAAACTTTATATTTTAGGCTGAACTCTGTGACCTTCAAGCCCTGCGAAAGAGCCTTCATGACCCACACTTCAGTGAGAGCCAGCCGCGAGCCAGGCCGAGGCGTGCCCACAGTGATGCCGCAACACTCAGTGATGATGACTTAGATGACAACTTAGTGTGATACATTAAAAATTGCCATTGTGATTATTTAAAGTGATCAACATCATCATAAGACTATTGGCCATGGATTTACATGTTTACTGGTCTTGGGGAGAAAATTATGTTGTTTCTTGCCCCTGCAATAAGGGGATCATTTTAATTGGAGCATTCCATCCCCTTATGGGGTTACTGACTTTTGTTTTTGTTTCTTTTCCTTCTGCCATCAAAAATGGCATTTCTGGAGGCCAAACAAAATGAAGGAAACCTTTCATTGGGCTGGTATTTTGTGGAAAACATAGATAGTCGTCAGGACAAGTTTAAATTATATTCCGATGCGGTCATTTTCTTCTGAGTTATTAAAAATAGCTCAAACATGCTTTCCTGGTGTGTTATAATGGGTATTTTGTGTCAAACAGGGATGCCCCATCGCATTGCACAGCAACCAACTGTCTAGTTTAACCAGATTTAGTAATAAAAATACATTCACAATGTCATACAATGTATTTGATTCTGCAGCTGGGTTCTTTGTTGCAATGTATACGAATACTGGTCTCTTCTTTATAATATACTGCACTCTTCTTTCCATAAACAGCACACCAATGATATATATTAATTAGCCAGGCTTGTGTTATAAAATACCGACGTTATTTTATCCTATTTTTGCTGAAAAAGACAAAGCTAATGTAGATGTATTTGCTACGATGTACAGTAGTCCCCCTCTAATAAGGACACCCCTTCGGTCAAATAATTCTGTCCTCACTAGACAGGTGTCCTTCGGCGAGAGGGAGGATTAAAGGCATTCAGAGTACTTGCTGTCAAATATTACTGTCCTTATTAGAGGGGTGTCCTTTGGCGAGAGTGTCCTTTAAGAGAAGGACCAGTGTACACTGTACAGTATACATACTTTGGTCTCGTTTACTCGCCAGGATGAGGGCCTTAAACCAGTCAACATGTGACAGTCTAGGTTTGTTTTATACTGAATATCTATATGACACGCATGCCAAAACTTACTTTCATGAACTCGATATTATACATTTATAATTGTAGGGCATGATAACTACATAATTTTATAGTTGGGCTGAGAACCTATGGTTTTGGTTGCAGCTTTCAGAGCCATCTGCTGTGATATATTGTCAGTCAAGCAAGAAAGTTACATTTGTAAATGATTGTTGTCGATCCATTAATCCTTGAAAGCTGTAACAGATGTTGAGAATCCTGTAAGGCAGAAACAAATGGAAAAGGTTTCTATATGGGTGTTGTTACTTTCAGTGTACCACTCACTGGATCAGTGTACTGTACTAGTATTTATGGATCCCAGCAGCATAACCAGGACACAATCCAGATGCTGTCTACATATAATATTTCAAATCTCAGCGAGGTTTGGATCTCACCCAAGTGGTTTGCCACGCATGGATGACCACTTGTGGAGTGCCAATTCAATTTAGTTATATACAAGCATTATTTTTGTACGTGTAGCCATTTGCTGCAAGCTTCCATGATTATGCTGTTTTGCCCAAGTGCTTTATATATGTTTCTCCAACAGAATCATATTTTGGAACTGCTTTTGATATTCTTGGAGACAATTTTCAATACATTCAGCAATATACATGCACTTTGTATTTTGACTGTACAATTGCTGTGTAGTTGTTATACATTGTTACTGTTATGGTCTTTGTAAGATATATATATATATTATATGAATGTACAGTGTTGGTTGTAGCCCCATACATTACGGTGTAGGAGTGATAGGAGTATAGTGTATGTTGCATTAAAATTTTCATACTGACAATGAATTGTACACTTCTGAATTGTCCTGCCACATTTAGGTATGCCAATGACTGTATTTCTGCTGAAATTATGAAAGCCGTAGGGGACCACTGTGAGATATAAGGGCTATATCTGCATGTTTCATATGGGTACGGGTATAGCTTGAGGGCTGATTAAGGTATACACATCAGAAATCTATGAATTACTGTAGTTATATAAATCTGCTGTGTAACTGTACTAATGTTGGTTTGACATATTAGTCTCGGAGCAATGTTCTGGGCTATTCCTGTGATATTTTGTGTCTAGTCTCGCAAATGTTCTAAAAGAATAGGCAATATTCATTGATATTGAAACACAGGATTGACAGCTGAAGGAAATGCTTAATATTGTTGCCAAATAAATAATGCACCAGAATAACATGAGATTTTAGGAACCTTGCTTGAACTTTGCATATGCTTTGTGTTTTTGTTTGTTTTTTTCAGATGTTCTATAAATGTAGAACTGTAAAGTGGAACTGCAGTGCTGTTGGAAATTTTAATATACATGTCTTAACAAATTTGTGCCAAAACAAGTTAGGACTATCCCATTAAAATGTCGGGGGGGGGGGATTTTTCAGCCCCCTCTCTTGACATACATTGTACTTCGAATAATTTTAGTCTCTTTGACAACATATTTCAAATCTTCTTGCCATACATGTACACGTGTACCTATCTACTGTGATGTATTCATGGTACTGTTCTGCACACAAACACCCCTACAAGGTATTCTAATTCTTTCTGTACCCCCTCCCCAACATATTTTCATATCTTTTCAGGTCCCTCCCCTCAACCCCTACTTTTTAATGGGATAGCCCATTAACGGTTTGTGCTGCATGTGTAGGCATAATGCTAGGAAACCTTGCAGATCCTTTATTGTAGCTTCTAAAAGCAGTGGAACCTATTTTTCCAAGGCCGATTCTACTCTGAAGGTGCTTTCAGCCATATGGTGCTAAAGGGATACCGCAAGAATGAAAATACTGTATACCGCTAGGTCTTTTAACCAAAACATGCTTTCTGCTGATACCTCAGTAAATCTAACATGTAGTCATGATTGTAAATGTACTGGTACTATTATATGTAAACAAGTAATTATTGAGACCAAATTAATGTTTCTGAAGAAATAATTTTGTCACGGAGCAATCGTTTGTAATATATCAATATTGTACAACATTTAATCGGTGGTAACCACAATAATTATTACCCAGTACACCAAGATTGCAAGTAGCGTATCTTTGTTCTGATCGAAAATCTTTAAATTTTTCAAAAATATCCTCAGAACATGCAGAAAGAATTGTATCAGACAGTATACTAACCAGTCTGTATTTTGCAAATTATTCCATAGTCCATACTGTGGGTGTGCAGAAAACTGGGTTTCTGGACCTACCAAAAATTACTCCAGTACTCCAGACGCATTAGCGTAATTGTACATATTGTGTCCTGTGTGGATGCTATTCATGTTAGAGGTACATGCAACAATATGTAACAGTCTTCCCTATTGGGCCTGAGGAGGGCATTCTGCCTAATTAATGAACATGGCTCGGCATGAATATATATAGTCTTTTTTTTTGGTGCTACTTCATGTGGGACAAGACTTCAGGTAGAAGTGCTGCACCGATGCAACTTGGAAAGCATTTGCAAAGCTTATATTGAACATAATGAACATATATGTAAAACTTTCTCAAACTTAAAAAGTTCTTGATGTAAAGATTTTTGGAGCCAAACAGTGTCCACACCACGATTTGTGTAATCTTTGCAAAAAAACTTGCTGGACCATGACTATTTGGGTGTACGAGCCCGTGGTCTCAGCTGCTGGAATTAAGTGTCACGTTTGAGTGCTTAAAACAAGATCATTACATTAGTCGACATGTTTGATGGGTCCATTTGTATTGTGCACTAAGAAAAGCATTTTACTTTGTAATGTAATTGGATGTTGGATAAAAACAATTACCATTCCTGGGAATTGAGCTTTTCCATTTGATACTAACAGCAGCAGAGGTCGCTGTAAATTTCGTTGAATATGTAGAAATATATTTTTAATAAACATAACATGCTATTACATGAACACTTTGAGTTATAAGTAGTTTGCATACATTGACATAATTTGAGTTGAATGGTACATGGGTATCGTAGAACATGTAGACCGTGTGCTCAACACTTTCCGTCCTATTAAAGGCAGTATGTAGGCTTTTCAGCACGGTGTGTATGTGTACTGTGATCTAGCAGTGGGCAGACTAGATTTCCATCAGTGTCAGTTACACATTATCTCTGTTATACAAGGCATTAAGACTTTCCTGGATTTAAGACCTTTCTCCAGCAACACCATTCTTTCCATCCTGACAGAAAAATTCTACTTTCTTCTCGCACTTGATACAAGCTTAATTTCCCCAAATCTCGGATTTCGCCTCTTCAGTGTTTCACAAATTTCATCTTTCAGGTCCTCAAATATGGCTATTTTTACATGTACCTTAAATTACTGAAGGGAGCTAAGCTGCTTAGTGGGTGCTAATATATGCCCAATCTAGAATTCTTAGAATTTGCAATAACTGGGGCATTGAAGTAACTATCGTATGCGAACAAGTTTGGTTTCAAAGAAAGTGTCTAAGTCACTTCAGGCTTGTGGAACATCGGCTTCCAGGCGAAAAGTTTGAAGTAGCATGGCATTACTGCAGGTAATAAGGGATGCCCCAATAATAATATGCAGTTGTGTATTGAATTTCGGGACACAGCCATAATTGTATTTCTTGTGAACAAGCGACAACATTGATTTTAATACCTTAGAGCCGGCCTTGCGCCTCCATCCCAAAACCTGGTCTAGGTGCTGCCCACCAGTGAAACTATCTATCCCCCATGATTTCATGCAAACATGTGTCAATATTCAGTTAATGTTCAATGAAGATGACTCTTGGCCTTTGCCCCCAGGTCTGTGTTCTTTTTCTTTTGATTGGCCATAAAACGCCATGTCCTCGAACAATCTCAGAGCTTTATATATTACCTGTGGCACACCTGTACGCACCAATGTTTTCTCAACTTGAGTTGAGAAAACATTGGTGAGTACCCAGTGGAAAAAAACCGGAGCATAAAACCCAGATACACACTTACAAGGTGCCAAGGGATTGAACCCACGGTCTTGTGGTTAAGAGTCCAATGCCTTAACCACAATGCCCATGTTGCCAGTGTGACACAAACTGTCAACAGGGTCAAGGAATATAAAGACGTTCACTCGGTGTTGATGCTATCAGCTTTAATTCTTTTCTTCTGGTGATCAAGAACTACAAACTTTGGATTCTAAGAAAAGATTCACAACAAACCAGCACGAAAGTTCGCCAATCGTAATTTTCGACAGCATGAAGAAGTGACCAGTAAATTTATATTGTACGCACATAAGATATCAACCATACAATTTTAAAAATATTTCCTTTTGTTGCTTTGTATACACACTGTGGATATGATTTAAATGCCATTCCCCTTCAGAAATACTAAGTTATGCTTAAATATTAACATAAAGCATTAAGGACTCACAGAAGAGTGGGAAATTAACATTATTATTATACGAACCTTTCCCATTTGAAGACATTATTGCTGCAATGCACAACGATGGAATGGGAAGAACTTTATTTAGGGAGCTTAAGAATTAAATGTACAGCATTGGGTCCATTACCTATCTAATAGTGAAGTTATGATAATAGAATTTTTACACTATATACTAGATAAACTTTATAATGAGCATACCTTAGCATGAAGTATTTTGTAAGCTAAGCATTTCTCAACATAAATTTTCTATCTGACCATGGCAAGCAATATGATCAACGTACCGTTGGTGTTTATAATACTGATACTCCCTGCACTTTGGCAACATTACATTATCTGCATATGCACATTAACAGGGAAACTTTGGTGTCAAGAAGTTAGCATAAGAAGAAATATGCATTTGTTACTGTCATACAATGCAAAAATAATGCACAAACAGCAGAATATGAACAGTTATAATGTGCCTAGCGCATATACAGGTACGTAATTGCCAAGGCAGTGTATGATAAACTGGTCTTGAAAAGTGGTATTATAGAACATATAGTACAATTCTGCCCAACCATGATTTTCGGATACTACAGCAACTGATGACCATTTTAACTATGCAAGACTTTCACTCTCATGTACTATAGGATGCATTTGAACAAAAAAGCTTACATTATCCTGACACTATTCTGTAGGAAACGACTGCTACAATGCATATTGTAGCACAAAAGAATACACTGTCTGCATAGTACAGCTATACAAAACTGGGTAAGAACTAAACGAACAAGTATGTTGGTGTTTTCTAGTGGGTATTCCGTACCGATGTATGCATCTCACAGACAGGTCCCAGCAAACAAGAATGATGAAACAGGATTTTCTCCAGAAAAAACACAGTGATTTATCCAGCATTTTAAGTCACTAGAATGAGACCCTTATAATTTACAATAAACATGATTTTTAATAATAAAACACTACTAGTCAATTGGAAATCCTGCTGGGAGATGGGCTGCACTGTTCCAAGATGGCGCTCACACAACTTACCTGGTACAATAAGCTACGTATTACACATATATCTTTATTCCTTTATCTTGTTTTGAAGTAGTGACTGTACAAGCTGGGACCCAAAATCATGCAAATTTCAAACCAAAATCAATGTCTTCCCTTAATTTATTTCTTGCAAGCAGAATTTCACCACTACCAGGCTCTATAATGTACAACGTTAGTATGAATTTTTTCTTCACTACTACATGCATATGGAAGTACGTTTAGACTTAATCAAAGGGGATCTTAAGAATTTGTCCTACAGGACTTTTTTTCTGAATTTTAGTCTTTAACGAGACCTGAAAAAGAAAAAGAAAACGAAGTGCTGAGCAGAGATCATCGAGGCAATGCCATGCAGTGCAAGCTCTCAAGATCCTACTGCACAATCCTACTGTGCAACAAACTATATGAGAGAAATAAATTTATGACCAAGAATATAGGAATATAAGAATAGAATAGAAGAATATATAGAATATAAGAAAAATAGTCATCATAATTTGGAAACGAACTGAAATTAATTCAAAATATATTGCAATCTTGAATGTCCAAGGTGGTGGAAATTTGATTCAGCCGATACAGAAGGTACTTTCTGGTAGGAACCATAGTATTCGAAAAGTTTCAGTGGCAAGAATAGCTGAATAGTGGGAGCAAGAACTTGCACTGCAAAGCAGACTAAACAGACGAGACTTTAACATAGCATAGGGAATATATTTAAGAGTATACAATGTAAGTACTTCAATATGCAATTAAAACATGTACATTCAAAACAGTAAAACATTTACATTTTATAATTATGAGCCATAGTTTACTTGTGAATAGAATCTCGATGGGTTAAACATGACTAGACTACACACCACAATGCTGCTCATGTTGTGAAAGATTTTTACAAAATACTTCCAGTCCCAATTTTATTTAAGCTCAATCCGAGAACTTGATTCTCACAAACACTCATGCCACAAGTATGTACTAAAATCTGATACTGACATTTTATAGCCGTTACCAGGATTTAAATCTAGAGCTCTTTCCGGAAGATTTCTTCTTCAACCAAGACATGCCCAGAAGTTTTCGAAAGATTGCTATGAAGTTTTTTTTTATTTGAATTTTGCATTTGTTTAAAGAATAAAATGCCAAAAGATACGAGCTCTAGCACTTTAATTTTGCTTTCAAACCTCGACCTCCTCCTGTCATGAGAACGCCGGACTGGTGACCTAGAACGCGATCTTGACCTGAAACAAACATTAACGATATGTTATCCTTAGTTTTTTAAAAGACTTTTTGACAAATATTTTTGGGATCGAGAATATATTCAATGTATAGGGTTGCTAGATACACTGTGGTGTTGGATTTGATTTTGAAACAGTTTGATGTAAACTATTCAGAAAGAAAAACAGTGTACTCCAACTGCATAAACAGTAAACCAGTACCTCTGTGGGTAGTATGCACATGAAAATAACATGCACTGATCTCTCAGTACAGACCTCCATGTGAATTAAAGGCCACCTGACCACATTTGGGGGTCCCTAGGGTGGTCTTTATATACAAGTTTCACTGCACTCTATTCTTAAAGGGTAACATCTCGAAGTCAGTTTAACGATGTGCCAGAGATAAACATAGTACTTTAAGTGGTTTGGTACCAATAATCATCAAGGTTATCAACAATCATCTAAGTAAACGACTCTTTACCTTGACCTGCGCCTTCGGTGTCTGTCATATCCAGCGGAGCGTGACGGTGACCTGGATCTAGATCGGGAACGTGAGGAACTGCTGCTACTCCGGCTGCTGCTACTGGATGAGCTACTAGACCGGGACCGGGACCCGGATCGAGATGCTTGGCTCGATTTTTTCACAGGTTCATCATCGTCCTCCAGAGCATACTTAGAAAGATCCCCCTCTTCTTCCTCCTGCATATCAGGGTAGTTATGACTGTACAAATAGTCAAATTTGGCATGCTTATCTACCTAATAAATACTATATATAAACAGTAGAACCAGTCTGCAATTAATAGATCACATAACTGGACATAAAAATGTGGTTTCCTAAGCCAGTTGGTATCTGGTGACAGGTTCAATATCTTGATATTTGATGGGAAGATTTGGTCTTTCCATTACAGATGTTTTTCTTATATTTATACATGTAGTTATCTCGAGTTACTAATGTACATGTTGTGGTCCCTGAATTTTAAGACCACCCATTCAGACACAAAAACATGGTCTTAAATTGAAGGTGGTATAAAATAGAGGGATGTTCATATCGAAAATATACACGTGGTGTCACTGATGGCCGGTCTTAAAATGGAAAGATCCGTTAAATGGAGGGGTCTTAAATCTCAGGGACCATTATACTCCAGACTAGGTGGAGAAAATGGGATTTTGATGAAACTAAATTTAGTAGTCAAATCTCAAAGTACAGAAAATTTCTTCTGTTCACTTCAGCCCTATTATATGTACATGCTGGCCAAGGACACGCTACATTTCAAAATGTGTATAATCTCACATCGGAATCTAGCTGGTATTTTGAAAGGTCTTCATCATCATCGTCATCCTCCTCTTCCTCCTCCTCGCCAGCATCCTCAGCCTTTGCCTCTTCTGCAGTAGCAGTAGATGCCTGTGGAGTTGTTCCTGATCCACGTCGTTTCTTTTTCCGCCCAAACTAAAACAGCAGCAAAATATTCTAAGCAAGCCCCATCTCTGGTGTCTGACAAAAGCATTTTATTAATTTTGATGCATTAGCTCATTCCATAATATTTGTAAACATTACATACTCATGCACTACGCATAATACAGGAGGACAGTTGGCCGAGTGGTTAAGGCATTGGACTCTCAACCACGAGATCGTGGGTTCGAGTCCCGCCGTATGCTTAGTCTTCTGTACCTAGAGTCCCTGGGCAATATTTGTACCTGAAATGTGCTCCAGTTCACTCAGCCGTAAATGAGAACCTGGCAATACACAGAGAAAGCTATTGTACATTGATCACCCATGGCGCCTTGTAGCGTGTATCCGGGTTGTATGCTCCGTTGAGGAGTTGAGGTGTTGGTGTGTACAGGTGTGCCGGGG
>JAAUYG010089369.1_pt1 | contig 11986 bp, 9 predicted proteins | sample 7278091 | NCBI WGS metagenome assembly JAAUYG01 (sample SAMN14350201, study PRJNA611818) | marine sediment metagenome | isolation source: surface marine sediment (0.6m) | place: French Polynesia: Moorea | collected 2018-08 | reverse complement strand
TCAGCGTATGTAAAGCGCGATCCGTCCAGATGACCGCTTGTATGGCGTCGGTTTACAGCCTTCGGGTGTTTTGAGGCTTCCGTCAAACGCGTGTCTAGTTCCGTCAGCTTTCTACCCTGTTCCTCTAGCTGGTGAGTATTAGCCGTTTCCTGTGAGAGAATGGCATCCAACGTGGTCGCTTGGGTTGCGAGTTTCTCCATGAGAAGTTTGTTTGTATTTACAAGGCTGTTGACGATAGCCTCTAAGTTTTGGACCTTCTGTGATGTCTGTCGGCAGCATGGACAGGGCCAATATGAGAAGTCGCTTTCATATGTTTTTAAATCGAAACACGTCAAACGGAACCATCTCCAACAGAGACTACAACGGATCAATTCCCCTTTGTCCGAGCCTTGGAATTTGCAACTCGCCGTGCAGTGATTTTCTTGCTGGGGTGGAAGCTTCACAAAGAGGGTTGAGCCTTTGTCCATTGCTGCTGATTGTTTACCATCCTTTGTTGCACTCGCTGTTGACTGTTTACCATCCATTCCTCGTGCGTTGTGCCTTCACCCGTGGTATTATATAGTTTATGTGTAGCACCACGTTAAAGCTGGGGATTTAACCAACCGTAACGTCGTCTTGATGAACGATAATAGGCGAATTATAGTCAAGGACCCTAATTCCTCATGAAATAACAAATAAATATGATGAAAAACTTCAATCGGCAAAACTGCAATTTCGATAGGTTCCCTACAAATATTCTCCCGGACAGCATCTTTTCAGATCTTTTCAAGGTGTAGGCCACATGTTATCATCTTGCCACCATCCGAAGTACCGAAGACCCCCCTCGCGTAATCCAAGATGGCGCCGGATTTCCCGCCAAAATTCAAGACAATATATTACAAACATTATAAAATAAGTGATTAAATAGTAGATGGGCAGTTTACCAATATATTAGAACAAATTCGGTCAACAAGTATTCAGTATCATACTGTGAACGATCTACTGGTATGGAGAACAAATACTAAAATATCAAACGTCATCAAATATGCATATTATGGAACCAACCTGCAGTGTCAAAGCAGAAACTGTAGAAAAGCAATTAGTAATAAGTTTCATGGGAATCTCCTTTTCATAAATCCCGAACTGTTGGCCCAGGCAAAGAAAAGTACGACTGTACATATACTAAGCATGTAGCTGTTACCGCGCCGGCAACTTCAACCAGACTGCCCAGAGTCTAGGGCTGTGTGCACAGATTGCGACCGTGATCAGTGGTAAATATTACCACGTGTGAAGTACAACAAATGTGTCAACATCCGCCGGAACTGAACAATTTACTTCTGTTGAGAAAGTCTTTCTCCACCAGTAAATCTGTGAGCGATAATGAGGAAAAATAAAGATCTTCTACAAACTCCTAAAAATCCTAATTCATCGGAACTACAGAGAGCGTCCAATGTGAAAATATCTGACTCTGCACAGGTTGAAACACGTGTAAAAATAAGAAAACGGAAATTATGTCTCAAGACTCTATGGGCAGGGCCATTTTGTATTTCGAGGAATGCCTGCGCCGAAGTTCCGTCACTCAGCAGGCAAGACACTTAGGTGGTGACGGCCTGTCTCGCCTTGTGCCGAGTGCGCCGTGGAACAGTCTAACCTGTGTGGTTTTCAGAAAGCTTTAGTGTACACCTGTGCACCTGACATCTACAAAATGGTTTTAAATACAGGACCTTACCCTGTCACATATATAGGCATAATTTGGTGACGTTTAGGTCACTCGGTGCATTATAATTACTTATAGAGTTCTGTTCAATATCTAACTTGCTTGGGTGACAAGGTCACCAAGTGCTCGTCTGCTAACCTAGTTCTTATTCTTTAATATATAGATACCAAACTTGGCAAGTGGTCAACCAAACGGATTGTGTTCCGCACATGTCACACGCATTTAATTATGCTAATTTATTCGAAGCAAAAACACTATTTGGATGGAACGAATTATTATTTCGGGGGGGGGGGGGTTCGAGTGAATAAACTAACATTTCGAGGGAACTTTTCGAGCATTTTCAGGGCGTTTTACACATCGCTTTACATGCGATGCTAAAGGATGGTTATATAGCTACACATCGCTTTACATGCGATGCTAAAGGATGGTTATATAGCTATATAGCTAAAGGGGGGTTTGAGCAATTCTCCGAATATAAGAAATGTGACGTAAATGCCAAAAGGGTTTTGCGATCAAAGATACTAGAGCCTTGCGTGCTGGCATGTCGCTTTGGTAAGCCAGAATAGAAAAAACTCAGAATGGGTAAGGTGTAGCTTTGTAGCTGGGTCATGGTTAGTTAATTAAACATCTCGTAAAAGAGATGTGTTTTGTTATTTTTATTCACTTGATGCCATGTTATGTAAATGTGCTCATTGAACGTAATTTCTTATGCTTGCCGTAGTCCTTGGATTTCAGTCTGAGGGTGGTCTATTTCTGCTCTCGCCCTTCTGAATCTGCTAATGGTGTTAGACTACTACCGAAAAGCATGCAAAGGGGAAATTGTATAATAATGTCATCAATTCGTAATGCGTTAATTCTCAATTTCAATTGAATGTTCAATTGGACAAGGTACTGAAAAATACGGTGAACAACACATTTGTTGTAACAATAGTGACCCCACAGCTGCTGATGCTAAATACAAATATACCCTCTACCACACTTATACATGTATAACATCTAACCGTAGATTAGTATATTAGGCAGGCAATAAAATACCAAGGTGTGAGGAGTGTCCTGACATTGATAGCAACCTGGTTTTAGACTGAACTGTCTGAGCTCAATGATATCATAGTTTAGGTATACTATTCAATCATTGACAATTAGTTTACATTCTTTCACTTAATTGTGGTATTCGCGTGACAAGCGCTGCCAACATTTATGCAGAATATATTATTAGGATTGCACCCCTGTGGCGTTCTCCATTCTTGATGTGTTAGATGTGCAGTAAAATCTTAAATGAAAGGATAAGTTTTCATTTAAGCACTCTGTTTCTGATAACTTAAGATGGACTCTGCTTTCTTTCAATCCATGACAAAAAACGTCCATGCTTACGTATAAAGAAGCCAAAATTGGACAATGAAACTTTGAATGTAAACAATCACTATCATGGATAATCCCTTAAGGAGGGCTAACCAGTTCCTTTTCAAGCCGAGTAATAGACAACGGCCTCATTGCGTGACATGCTCTGAAGCTTCGCATCGAGCATGTTTTCGTCAAAGAAAAATATCTTCTTCTTCTTACTAGAATTCCGGGTGAGACTCTCTTTGTCAATCGGGGGGATGCAATTTCCACAAGTAATTACTACGGTCTGCTGAAAGGGGCGATATTGCGTGCTCAATGCTAATACGGGAAAAAAAGAGAATAAAAAGTGTTTGGGAAGTGATCTATTTTTCCTCCAAATAGTTGCTTTAATGGAACTGCTGAAACAGCTTTGGGTCTGCAACATCAGATAGGTCTTTTAAATTGTTTTCATTCAGTCAGAACAGAAAGATAAATAGTATTGAACGTCTACGCTGATGAATTTCTTTCGTGTGTGATTAATATGCCCTGGAGGCAGACACGGACACTTTATCTCCAAAACATGTAAGCTGTCACTGAGCATCTATGCCTTGCCATCAGAGGAGCTATGCAGGCTCCATGGGCAGACCCTTCCCGGACACTTCCGGCCGACTCCGTCGCCGAGTTGTATTTGCTCTGTCGGCGACCTCTAACATTTCCTATTGTACTTAAAAAAACTCAAATGCGTGGAGAAAAGACTGAAGAACCATCTGGCGCCTCGCCAAATTCAGAAAATTGCGCTCATAGCTTTGGCGTGAGTAGTTTTTTTATGCGAAAAAAAAAAAAACGATACAGCCGTGGCGGTTCGTCAAAACACGGTATCTAAGTAACAACATTCACGTTTCACTTTCTATCAAGATGCCCATGGGCCTTTAATGTTCTGCTTGGGCTGCCTGACCACTTCAGTGTGTCTTTTGCTCCAAGAGCAGTGGCTTCTGAGATACAGGCTGATTTTCAATATTGCCATTTTATGAAACTTGACCATTGAAGTTCCAGAACCTAAGCATATACTCTCTTTCTACCCCCATAGGGTCGACATTGAGCTTATATTTTTGCTCCATGGGCAGTGATGTCTGAGACACAGCCTGATTTCAAAAGGGCCATATTTGGTGGAACTCCGATTGTAATAAAACGGATCAAAATTCCACTGCAGGATTTCCGTATCGTACAAATGTCACGTTTTATCCGTGTTTTTTTGTTTTTTAGGTGCATTGGAAGAGCCATATTGGACTTAGATGTACACAAATATGGCAAAACCACACCTATCTCACAATGAAAGAGATAGCTCAAAATATTACTCCGTTTCACTTTAAGACCAACTTTTTTTCGAGTTACAAGCCATTTTGAGGTGAATGCACCAAACGACCCCCAAATCATATTAAATACTACCAGCTCAAAGGTACTCCATACTCCATCTTTTACGAGTGTCCCTGAGTGACAAATTTCAGTCAGTTCGCTCAAAGATACCCCATATACATGTTACAAACTACGTCAGAATCCCAAATTTCACTCTGTTTCACCCTACAGCCAGCAATTTTCGAGTTACTGGCCGCTGTGACATAAGTGCACCGAATTACTCCAAATGACCTTGAACCCTAAAACGTCAAAGGTACCCCATACACATGTTACAACTATAAAACGAGTCTGAAATTTCAATCTGTTTTGCTCTACGGCGAGTCTTCTTCGAGTTACAGGCCATTTTGAGAAAAGTGCAACGAATGACCCCAAAATGACCTTCAACACTGAAAGGTCAAAGGTACCCATATACATACAACTCCTCCCGAGTTCCAAAGTTCACCCCGTTGACAGTTTTAAATTTGAAATTTCAAAATCCCAATAGGCAGCTTCTGTGAGGCAGCTTCTCACCTCACAGGAAACATTTAAAAACAGTTTGGCTGAAAAAGAATCATGGCTGTAGGATGGGTAGCGTTTTTAGATTAGCTACCATGTTAACTAAAATTTAATCTTATTTTAAAAATTTTGAACTTGAAATTTCAAAATGCCTATCAGTAAATTTTGTGAGGATTGTCACAAGGAAGTTTTAGAAAAAGTTTGATTGAAAACCCCCATAGGGTCCAATGTCAAAGAAAACGAAAAAAAAAATCGTTAAAATTCAAAAATCCAAAATTTTGACCAAACAAATGAAAAAAAAAAAAAAAAAAAAAAAAAAACGTCTGGAAATCGCTGCACGGCTTCTGAGAAAACGCGTTTTACGGACGAAGGACGGACGGATGACGGACGGAAGCTTTTGGAAGCTTACAACATCAAGGCGTTTGGGAAGTTCGCTCAATTACTTATAATTACCAAAACAGATCATGTCAACTGCCGCTGCGGCTTCACGACACGGCAGCTCTTGGTGTTGTGCATTGTTTATCAAAGTGAGTTTTTTTCCTTAATTTAAAAGGCTCCTGGGTTCGAATTCCACACACACCACTTTTGAAAAACAAGAACCCCATGGGTCTTGATGTCCAGCCAGTATTCAAAAGCACTGAAGTAATAATTCACAGCAGTAGAAGTCCCAGCCTTTGCCAAAGTGCAATTTTTGTATTGCATGACCCCAAGACAGCCCATTTCAGTAGCATCACGTTTAAAATTGCAACCTAAACATGTCATAATTTTACTCCATGGTGCCTAAAACCACATGTGAAAATAGCATTTATGACAACTGTCATAAATGCTATTTTTCTAGGTCTAGGCCCAGGATATAACAAGTATTTCAAACTTACTTTGTGGCGAAATAGGTTCCATATTTACGATAATCTTAAACACTTCGATTAAAATATCCCTCAGTCTCCCTACATGTAACTGCATAGTTGACCAAGCTCTTCTCAATTCATTACAGTACAAAACTTCAACGTACAATACTGGGCTCGTTCAATCCCTAATATACCCTATTACAATACGCAGTACGGGGCCTTGCCGCTCTGCTTGAACCAAATGCCACTCACCAAAACTGGCTCATGTTTCAACGGAATCCAGAAGAGGTAAAATCCTTTGTTCTACGAGCAACGGTTTCTGAGTAACATGCATACAAACGAATGCGCCCATTTTTAAACTTTTATATCCAGATGACACTGTACAGTTAAATCCTGACCCAGCGTTCGATTTTCTTCAAAGTTACCCCGGCAATACTGTCACAACATACCGTCGAACCAGAAAAGTAACTTTTATGTGTTTTTTTTAAAAATATAATTAAAACTGTGAAAATCTCTATACAATATCTAAAGGCACTTTCTCCAGGAGTGTAGAAAATTTTGGCGACTGCATTCGCTTGGCGTTTTCGAGGACGTAGTTTAAAACATCGTTATATACTCCATTGGTAAAGAAAACTGAAGAAACTTCAAAATGGGAAGTTTTAAAAATCTGTACACAATCGTTGTATTTGAGATACATGTTCTCAACTTTTGGCGTCTGCATTCGATTGGCGATTTCGGACCAAAAACGTCGTTTGCAACTTTTCACCCATATACCACAAAAATTGAAATTTTGAAAACATATATACAACCTATGTTGATACTGTACCTACATGTAGGAGTGTGGCCAAATTTTGCCGACTACATGGACTTGGCCATTTCGGAGAAGAAATTATTCGGAACTTCCACCTCCATACACTCATTGGTTAAACAAAACCAAAATAATGATAAAAATGAATAAAATTGGTAAATTTCGAAAACATGTATGTTATCTTTTGGGATACTGTGCTCAGGAGTGTCCTCAAATTGTAGCGACTGCACTGGCTTGGTGGTTTCAGAGAACTTGTTTGAAACGCTTCTGTCTATATACTCCTGTGTTAAGGAAAATTCATGAAAATGTAAAAAAAAGTATAAAATAACTTTCTTTCTTAATTAAAATATTTTTTCGACTTCCACTGCCTGCCCCTATGCCTCGTAATAGCAGCTGGATTCAACGGGAAGTCATGCCTCATTGGCATGTTAAATGCCTTTCATTCAGGGTACAGATCCCTGTCGCCGCGGCTTTCGCACGTTTGGCGACAGTCTCTCATCCCAAGAGTCAAAAGTGTGAAAGGCTACATTTTTGTGCGGATGTGCCTGTGCAAATCAATGAAGTAAGAAAGACCTCACTACATTTAAACGAATATCGATCGAATTAAATGTTTTCACATAGGACTGATATTTCATTATAAACATATCGCTCCCGCCGAAAGCTTATATCATGTATATGTTGCAAGTCGAATTGTATCTTCTACGGGTTTCCCCTTGATCTAATTGTATACATTGCATCTCCTGTGTAACTACACTACTTACTTGGACTTTCATGTGGTCGTCGCACTAGAACCGTGTGTACTTGGCACTAGGAGAGTGCGTATTCTTCACCACAAATCGCTAAAATTTGACCTATTTGGTCAATCTGGCTTGCTCTGCATGCGTTTATTACTGGTGGTATCCCATTTCGTTATCAAGTACAGAACTAGTATTGTATGCCTTAATGTTCTTTCCCCTCAAATTGGAATCGATTCGAGTCCATAATTAGAGATGATTTAGTCGAGCATGTTTCAGTAGGGAAAGTGGCGCTATTATGGTCACCGTCTTTACAAGAAGGTATGAGATATATTGTTAATATGGACCGTTGTACATGCCAGTCCGCCAACATATCCAGTTAGGGTTTGTGATAAAACTGCCTTCTGCATGAGTGTTTTTATTTTATTTTATTTATTGTTTTTTAATTTTAAGATTTGGGTGCCTCGCAATTATCCACAACGTCCAAATCTTTTGATCTGCTTAAACCATTCCTGCGAGTTGCTTTACTGACTATACCCCGGCTTGCCCTGCCAGGTCTCTTGCTGTCTTTGTTCGACCAATTGCCGGGCTGTGCGGCTGCAGGCTGCTGCAGCTAGCCTGTCAGGGTGTAACGGCTGCTTCCACAGAGCTCGGTGGCCTCATTTCATGGACAGCAGCTTGACGGGCTACAGGCCAGCACTCGGGAAATAAAAGGCCTGCCAATGTCGCTTTTTGCGCAAGCAGACGCCGTGAACTAGAGTTGGTACTGAGTCGGAACCTTCTCCTCAGCGAATTTTTGTTACAAATGTCCGGTTTATTTTGTTGGAATATTCCAAAGAGGCGCCAAGAGCACCACTACTCTTAGCACCTGAGGGACAACGACACCTCTATTCTATTTATACAACACCCGGAGACAATTGGATCTTCTCCTTTTCCATGAGATGGCGAATTTCACAAGCCGGAAATCTACAGTGTCCTACCATCTCCTCTATGAAGAGGGCAAATTCCCAGGCTAAAGGACCTCACTCGACACATTGATTACAACCTCAGTGTCCGCGACCGGGTTGTCTAAGGTAGACATTGCCAGCGTTTTAAGCAGACTCGAACTACGGCCTTCTAGGCTTCCTTTGAATTAAAGGGGGGGGGGGAGGTCTGAGTGCTACGTTAACACGACAACCTCAAGGCGCTCAACCGAATAGTTGCCGATATTTTGCAACAAGAGCCGGATCTGTGAAAGGTAAAGGCGGCTGGCCTGGTTATACATAGGAGATAAAACGTAGGTAGGATATCTTCTGATGCTTCATAAAACTGTGTGTCAAGCAAAAGCATGACGGTCAGGATGGCTACAGTAGAATACGGTGAAATAACGGATAATTTAACAATAGCCGCACCATCCATGGGATTTCCAAATTCCACACCAACGGTGACCAGTTCTTCTGCAGGGACGTATTGGAATGTGACGTCATCGGGTGACGTCACAACGTATGCAGACGATGCGTCGAACGGTTCCACGGTGATGTGTATGAACGCTTACTGCGTCAGCGATGAGGAATACGTGGATATGATCAAGGACTACATGTTTCCCACGCCGTTCGAGTGGGGTCTCTTGTACGCGTACGCCGTCGTCTTCGTCATCGGTTTGGTGGGCAACTTCTTGGTGTGTTTTGCCGTGTGGCAGAACCGCAGCATGCGGACTGTCACCAACTACTTCATTGTCAACCTGGCCGTGGCCGACCTGCTCGTGCTTCTTATCTGCATGCCACCCACAGTATTGGAGGACGTCATGGAAACGTGGTTCTTCGGAAACGCCACATGTAAAATTATCAAATACTTTCAGGTAAGTTGTGATATAATAAGATATTTAAGCTATTGGAAATTTTAGATAAACTATATTTTGCACGTGTGATGATAATAAAACATCAGCTAGCCTAAACACTCATACTTATCACCCTGGAATGGGGTGATATGGGGTGGACAAGTGTTTGAAATAACGTGGCGTATTTGTCACGTGGCGTATTTGTCACGAGTGTCTTCCTTGTCAGTTGCATGTACACGATGTGTATATTAAAATGATGGTGGCTGATATCTCCCGTCACCACCCTTGGATTGCCCAATCAAGCGCGGCGCATGGCACACAACGTATTACGTTTCCGTTGCCGGTCGTAGTCGCTGGGTCAAACGAAAGGCGAAACCATCATCGTCGTCTCTGTGTATTTTATCAAGTTACAATATGTGGAGACAGGGAACGGAGTAGGGAGGGGCCCCATACAGAGAATGATGGCGAAGGAGGAGGGAGAACGTTATGCATATATTTCTCAGGTGTCTCTTTAATACTGTTCGAAAGGTTGAAAAACGGTGTCTCCAGCACACCGTGACTTCAAGGTGATCAAGGTGGTCATGGTGAGCTCCGGGTCAGTGACCGGAATCTTTTAGGTGTACGCCTGGATCTCTCCCAACTTCGACGACGCATGGCTCAATTTCAACCTGGTACAAAAATGTACATGCATAGTTAGAGCACATAGTAAGCCAATACATAACGGAGCCGGAAATTATGCCTAGTGCATCATCGTCTTGATTTGACCAGGTGACATATGACGAAGAAATCAAAACAATCACCAACAACGAGCGATAATTCCCACTATATACTGAAAATTTAATAGAAACAGTCGACGCACGACTAGTGACACACACCGCCGAAAAGCATAGATGATATATGGGCCCCTGTAAAAACCTCCTTGATATGTGCTAATATAATGATGTTTAGGTGGGCAGCATGCGTACATGAGTATTATTATACATATACATCATACTTGTTCGTAAAATAGGTCCGCCACCCTATTGCTACTATGATGCTGTTTACTACGTTATTACGTTGATTCACTAACAGTTGCATGCGTACCAGATACAATTAGAGTTATATACCTAATGCTTACAAAAGTTATTCTTTAAATTTTAGTGCCTGACGCAAAAGCAATAATACCCTAGAAAGTACAAAACAGAATTTGCAGGCAAATTCAAGATCTGCATGCCAGTTTTTTGGGGATAAGAGTGGAAGAACTACAGAGTCTTAAGTTTGGGAGCCATTTCCAAGATACTGCGTGACTATCCAAATTGCCATATTGGGGTATGAAAGGTGTTGCTTAAAAAGATTTACAGAAGTTGCATATGGACCCTCTTTCTACCCCCATGGGGTTGAAATTGAGCTTATTATTTTCGCTCCACGGGCAGCAGTTTCCGAGATACAGGCCGATTTTCAAAAATGCCATATTTGGGCATGAAACCTGGAATTTGAAAAGAGTGCCAGAAGTTGCATATGGACCCTAATTCTACAACACGGGGTAGAAATTGGGCTTATTTTCGCTCTACATGCAGTCGTTTCCGAAATACGGGCTCATTTTCCAAATTGCCATATTTGGGCATGAAACCTGGAATTTGAAAACAGTGCCCTATCCGTATTTGAAAACAGTGATTCGGTGGCGAGCCCTCATGGAGACCTACCAGACTGCCAAGTTTCTGAAGAACCTGTCTTGAGATATCGTGTTAACAAACCGGTGTCCGGAAAAAAAGGAGAAAAAAAAAAAGAAAAAGAAAAGAAGGAAAGCAAAAACAATAGCTCTGCATTTGCATGCAGATCTAATAACAGGTTTCGACTAATGAGCGTTTGAAGTCATGAGAAGTCTAAAAAGTGCCTATACATGTACATCAAACCTGAAGTGCCTACGACTAAATGTTTGAAATATGGCCATTTAAAATTGAAAACTTGGTCACTGTACTTTGGACTAATTTGCTCAAGGGGCTACATGTACTTACTTGCTATGCCAAAATGGGAGCCTCCAGGATCACTGGTGCTTAACAAAGGCCAATTTTAAGTACAGATAATCATAATTCAAGAAAATTCCTGGATTGTCACTCAAACTTTCCAGATGCTTCTGAATACCATAGAAGTGTAACATCTGCAATCCGCAGCCTTGTTGAAAAAAAAATGAATTGATGTCACCAAGACACCCGCATGAAGATGTTCAATCTTACATCCATAATTTTATATACGCCGTAGAAGCACACTATGTAAATACACAGTCTCAACGTAACTACCCCCCCCCCCCCCTCTCGGTAAGATGTTACAAATAATAGTTCATTACCGGTATATTATCATTTGTAGAACAACTAATACACTAAAACAATGGTAAATTGGAGCTGGCCTGGATGTTTGATAAAGAATCAGCTACATGTATATAAATATAAATACTTCTACTACTTCATTTTACATTTGTTGGACAATATTACTACTAGTAACTAACAGCTAATGACATAACACACAGTTGCGTCAATAAAAGCACTCTTGTACAGTGACGGGATATGTGTAGCATATCAATCAATCAATCAATCAATCATCTTTATTGGCGAAACACACGTGTTGTTTTACCAAAGGTACAGAGATACAGTAATACGACTATACATTATATACACACACAAGTTTAAAAGAACATAAGGCACAATATCAGCAAGGCTCCAACCTACTTTGCAATATACGCTGGGGTGGTTGGCAGGAAGATCGGCGCGGATGCGCTGGGGCTAATGTTTGCACTTGGAGCGTTTTCTATGTGAGCATTTGATGAAATTTAGGATCTGGGGACTGATACGGTTATCAAAGTGTTCCACATTTAATATAAAGGAG
>JAAUYG010223925.1_pt1 | contig 11987 bp, 12 predicted proteins | sample 7278091 | NCBI WGS metagenome assembly JAAUYG01 (sample SAMN14350201, study PRJNA611818) | marine sediment metagenome | isolation source: surface marine sediment (0.6m) | place: French Polynesia: Moorea | collected 2018-08 | reverse complement strand
TGCCAATTGTGATGTTAAAGATTACTCTCAAGGGATGGGGGAATTGATGATTACGGGGAAAGGAAAGATTGGACAACCTGAAGTTATTAGTTTGGGTAAAAGTGCGATCGCTGCTATCGATAACTGGTTAGTGAAGAGAAAAGATTACAACACCTCAGCTCCTTGTCTTGAAACAGTTGCTCATGGGGGAAACCCCCAAGACCGCACTGTTCCGCTATTCTGTGCGGTGCATAAAGGCTATTGGGGTAATCGATTACATACTCACAGTATCTATAAGCTGGTTCAGAAATACGCCAAGCTAGCAGGGATAGATAAGGTTATGTCACCCCATAGAATCAGACATAGCAGCATTACTGAAGCTCTCAACCTTACTAACGGGGATGTCAGGAAAGTACAGAAGTTGTCCCGACATAGTAATTTAAATACCCTGATGATTTACGATGACAATCGCCAGAATCTGCAGGGAGAGGTAACGGGAATGTTAGATGATTTGGTTTAATCTTCATCTTTACTAGACCGTTAGCATCAAAGAAAAATGCCGTTACTGCGGCAGCCAACGGAGTTAAGAATGTGTAAATAGATTGCGCTGTCTCTTGGCTCATCTGAATGGCTTCTTTGACAGAAGAAGATTCTTCTTCTGTTTTCAACGAGTTTATCAATGGTTAAAGAAACAGAGGGATTTTTTATGGCAATTTTTGGGGAAACTGGGGATCTTCAGCTGATTATAATCATTATCTTTCACTAAAGATGATAATTTCATTTTGTTCTCTAGTTCAACAAGAGAACTTTATCCTCTTCTCTTTTCAAAATGAGAATTGCTGCTAAAACCGTATTTACAGGAGATAATGCGATTATTTCTTCTACATTTTCAGAATTAAAAGTTATGGCAAAGGAAATTTTAGAAGCGTAAGCGCAGCAGCTTCACTGACTGCACGACAAGTTATATCAAGTCATATCAAGTCATATCAAGTCATATCAAGTCATATCAAGTCCTTGTCTATATGGTTATCTCTAATTGCGGACGTTTTTATTGAGGCTTCTGCCCCCTTCTGCCCCCTTTTGCCCCACCTTGGTACTTTTCTGCCTCATTTAGTTGATACACATAAAGCGTAGTACCAAAATCCAAAAATCATAACCCTTACTATTTAATCCCTGTAGCGTTTTAAAAAAATTAAAGATGGTTTGGGGACATCGTTGGGGCAATCCGAGTAACCAAAAAAATTGATGTTGACAGCTTTAATTTAATGACTAGCTACAAAAATAGCATGTAAGCTATAAATACTAAAGAACCTTATATCTTGGATATCATATTTCTAGTATCGTGCTTGTTGTAAAGCAATCACTTTTTTTTGTTGTTTTCCAAAAATATCACCTCAACAGTAATTGAAATGAGTAAAAACAAAAGCAATAGAGAATGGGTTTATGTGCCGCGATTGCCAAGATTGAAAAAAGACCCTGTATGGGATACTTGTTTTGATTTACTTCAAACTCCCCATTACCAACCATATCGAAAACTACTTCCATGCGAACAATTATCACTGGAATGTAGAGAAGGAAGGTGGTTAATAGTATTTCATTGGGTTATTAAAAAAAAATGGCTCAGTAAGCACAAAATTCCTACTCGACAAAAGAAATATGAACCAGAGGGTGAGTTTTGGTTTTGGATACTAGAACTTTGCTTACAGCTACACTCAACTAAATGGGGTAAACCCTATGAAAATGCAGCAGATTGGTTCTCTTGGATAGTTTACGAGAGGCGATTGCCAGATTGGGAAGCTCTATTCCCAGAATTAAAACAATCAAATAGCGATGAAAAACCAATAGGTAGGATAACAAAAACCAAATTCAAAGAAAACGAACAACTTATTAGTGGAGATTTACGTCAGGGCAAAAATCCTTGGCATCCAGAATTCAATCCTCATCATTATTCAATAATAAGTGCTGCTCTTGAAATGAGTGAATACAGCGATCGCTTCCATAATCAATTCTGGAAAAAATTTCTAGCTGCTTACAGTGGATGGATTAAATCACTCGCTCATTTCAACTTTGTATTTTTGAAAAATAATCAGCTAGTGATGCAAGAAGGACGCGGTCAATTTACTTCTGTCCTTCCTCTTCCAAGCGACTTAATACCTTTGTCTCCTCCACAACTTACGCCAAATATAGCTTTCACGCCTTAATAATCTGTTACAAAAAACAGAGCTAATCCGAATCAATATAGAGTAGGCAAATTTATTAGTAGACATAATGTTTTTATCGGAACTAACCCGAATCAAAAATGGCGATCACACCAAGATCAACCCCCACGCCAAAACAGAGTCTAGAAAAGTAAGAAGGGCAAAAGCTAGACAGGCAAGGTTAGAAGCGAGAAACCTTGGTGCAGCAGCAAATCAAAATATTCATACCAGAGAAATAGAAAAGGTGATTTGATAACCTTTTGTTTGTTTGGACTAAAAGTCTAGAAGACTATAAACCTGCCAGAAGACTAATAAACCGTGAAAAAGCTACCAACTTTTTCGCAAACAGAGGTGAACAAACCTCCAAAAAGAAAATTTATTATGTCTCTAGCCTAGCAACGATCGGGATTTTTGGCGATCTAATCTATAGTTTTTCTGATTTTAAATAGCCCATAAAGACAAAAGGTTCTCTCAACTAACGTGTAAAAGAGAACCCAAAATGCTTATAAGTAATCGTCCCACACAACTAAACTGTTCAGTTCAATTTAAACAACGACTATATTGCCCATTTAAATCTGGGCGGCACGGAAGCCCGAATTCAATTCGGGCTGTCCGCCGTCCGCCTGCTTTGCGCAGGTTAAATATCCTCCGTCAGTTTACCTATGATGAAGCAGTTGAAATTCTCTACTCTTCCCGTTATTGGGACTTTTCGTTAGACCGAGATAGGATCCCGAAGTGTGCGGGGCGGTGGCGATCTCTACTTGAGGATCAAAGCGCTCGCTTTAAACTTTTAGGGGGGTGTAAGAAATGAATACCGCCCAATTCACCCCCAAATTTAAAGCGATTGATGATTGGTTTTATATATGCGCTCAACATGGCACTTATGGCAGTTTAGATTTTTGTTTACAGGAGGTATCTAATTACATAACCAGTGAAATCGAGTTTGATTCATTTCTGTCTGATTTAGATTCAGTAGAAAAACATTACAACTCGCTTGGCGAGAAAGAAATCCTAAAAGTAAGACAGGAGTGTCTGAGTAATGGATTGAAGAGTGGAGAAGATTGGCAAATTATCCACTCCAGTTTAATAGAGGGAGGTGAAGCAGATGCTTGAGCCTCATCACGTAGCAGAATGGTCACAAAGCGAGATTGAGCAATCGTTGATTGAGCTTAACCTTTTATCCCTGTCAGAAGAAGCGATCGCCTGTTGGTATTTTCAATATTTGCCCAAGAGTGCCAGACGCAACGACGGCAGAATCCGCTCGGGCTACTTAAAAGCTTACAGAGAACCCCTAAAAGGCGGTTGGGGACTTGCTGGATACGATCCTACTGATTGGAGTAGCGAACCTGAACTGAGAAGTTTTAAACCAGATAGTCCCAGGATTGGAAAAGATGGGAAACCAATCAAATACGATCTTCCTAAAAATGCCTCGCACAATCCAATACTGCCAAGAGTGAGTTATGCAGCTGCCTCAAATATTTTCCGTAATGCTGGATTAAATTTTCTGGAACTAACTCAAGCTTTTGCGCCCTTGGAATTAACAACGGGTGTAGAAGATCATGCAGAATGCCAATGGTTCTGGCAAGCGATCGCCGATAATCCTACCGTGCCAATTTCTCTTGCCGAAGGGGGGAAAAAATGTCTGTCCTTACTCAGTCAAGGCAGATGTGCGATCGCCGTTACTTCGATTACTACTTGGAGAGCAGAGCGAGGCAGTAATAAACTTCATCCCTGGTTGAGCTTATTTGCCCCAAATAGACGCTTCTATCTAACTTTTGACCAAGACATCAAACCTAAAACAATTATTGCGGTAAATGGGCAATGTATCCGTCTTGGAGCAGCTTTAATTAAGGCGGGTGCATCGCGGGTCAAGAGAATTAGCTGGAGTGGTGCAGCTAAAGGAATAGATGACTTTATTTTAAAACTGCACCAAAAATATGGAGAAAGATCTTGCCAGAAAATACTCCGCAAGTGCTATCAAAACGCCCGTGACTATCGCAGATTTAATCAATCAAGCCGACTCCCAGGACATATCAAAACAGTCAACAAGCAGTATTTGTCAGCCAGCGATCTTGAAGAAGCTGCGGGGTTTAAAATTTTGGTGGTTCAAAGTGCCAAGGGAACAGGAAAAACCAATGTTTTATCTGACTTAGTAGCAAGCGATCGCTTTACTGGAACTCCCACAATTAACCTTTCTCACCTAGAACGATTGGCGCGGGAACTGGGGAATAGATTGGACTTGCCCTACCGCACCGAAGAAAATACTACCTCGCTGCGTAACAGCTTGGGCTATAGCTTGTGTATCGATAGTTTTTCGCCCCTAAACTCAATCCCTTTTCATGCCCAACAATGGAGCGATGCGGGATTAGCCATTGATGAGTTTACCCAAGTACTGCACCATTTAGCTTTTGGCACAACAGAAATTAAAAAATACCGTAAGTTAATTTTGCGCGAACTTGGGCAAAAACTAGCCGATTGTTGGACAAATAACAAACCAATTAGGTTACTAGATGCCGATGCCAATCTTGAATCTATCGAACTAATTTACGACCTAATTCAACTTTATTCTGACCGAGAAATATCTAGAGAAGAATTAGAGGCTTCTACTCTTACTTTGGTCAACCAATACCAGCCTTCAAAAGGAAATTTACATCTATATAATGAACCTTCACCCAAGCAAATTAGAGGAGATTTAAATAATAGAATGGAGTCCCACCAGAACCTTTTCATTCTCAGTAGTTCTCAAAAATCTCGCAGTGGTGACGGCACGATTAATCTAGAAAAATTAGCTCAAAAAAAATACAAACCATCAGAAATATTAAGGATAGATTCTCAAACAACATCTGACCCAGAACATCCAGCTTTTGGGATTAATGGAGATAATTTAAGCAAATTAATCAAAGCAGGTTTATACAAAGTAATTATTGCATCTCCTACGATTTCTACTGGTATTAGTATTGATGAGGTTGATAACTATTTTGATGCCGTTTTTAGCTTTCAATCAGGAAATATCACCCCCAATTCAGTCAGACAACAATTAGTTAGATTGCGTGATTTTAAAGTTGATAGATATGTCTGGTGTTCTAAGACGGGTAAAAGTTTTATGGGGTCAAAATCGAGTAACCCGATAGAGCTATTAACCGACCAAAAAGGCGAGGCAAAATTATCATTATCCTTGCTGGGTTTTCGCGAAGCAGAAAAGTTAATTGAGTCTAATATTTGCCCCCTAACAAAATATTGGGCAAAAGTCGGAGCAAAAAACAATGGTATTAATTATCATTACCGAGAAATTTTGCTTGCCGATTTAGAAGCCGAAGGCTGGAATATTATCGTAGAGCAACCCGATCTAAAGTCAGAAAAATCAAAACTAGCTTGGCAGGAACGACGAGAAATTCAAAATAATTCATTCCTCGATGAAGTTAATTCAATAGCCCTCGCAAAGGATTTAACTGATAGCGAGGCGCAGAAAATTGAGCGCTCGCGTACGCGAACTCGTACCCAATCGGCGCAGCTAGCTAAACATCAAATTAGGCAGAGGTATGGTGTCTCCTCCGTATCCTGCGAACTAGTAGAAGCTGACCAACAAAAACTCTATCCTGCTTTGCGGTTGCGCTTTTGGCTAACTGTTGGCAGAAAATATTTAGAGGATAGCGATCGCACCCTTGTTCTGAAGCAGAGCGAACGGGGGGGTGGCAGCTTCTTCATTCCTGACCTAAATAATTTATGCAGTATCAGCAAGATTAAAATTCTGGAATTATTAGATTCAAGATTTAATTTTTTAGAAGAACTAAATCAATCAGGTAGCTCCTGGAGCAATAAGTCACCTCTATTAATTGAGCTTAAAGAATTTGTCCAGAAAGATTTGGTTCGATTTAATCAAGTACTGCGGTGCGGAATTGCCAAAACCGATTCTCCGATTACAGTGGCTCAGAAAATTCTCAAGGTCATTGGGTTAAAACTTCCCTGCCTCAGAAATGAACGAGACGGCAATAAACGATTGAGAATTTATGGATCTGCCATCTCAAGATTTGGCTCTTCTGCCCACCTCGAAAACCAGATATTGGATAGCTGGTTACTGGGTGCTTCATCTGCCGTTTCTAACCGCCATAATTCCCAGACAGTAAGAGATAGAGCCATACTTAAAAGTGGTGCAGCATAACTATATAACTTAATTAATTACGATGGTGAACCAAGTAACCTCACCCTTAGATACAGAAGAGTCAATAGCCGACTTAGCAGATATGCTCACTTATGTTGAAGATGCGGAGGGATTAGCTTTACTCTCCTCAGTACCAGAGTTTACCCGAAGTAGGTTGAACAGAGCTTGCCGTTTATTATCTTCTTCACAACAGCAGTTAATCAGACAGTGGGTCATGGAAATCAAGCAGGGGCGATCAAATGCCTAGTCTTATTGACTAAAACATCAATAAAGTAATAATAATCAGTACAATTAAGCTAATTATTAATTATCATCAATCATCGATAAATATGAGTAACTATCAAGATTTTGGCTTTGCTTCAGAGGAGTATCAAGGAGAATTAACTACCGTACCCTACTGCCAATTTCTCAACGCTAGCAGTAAAAATTATGGTATAGCAATCACGCCGACTAATGCCAAATTAGCACAGTTTGAACTGATTGATACTTGGCAACCGCTACTGCATGAATTTAGCGATGGTACGACGGAAACATTACTCGTAACTAGACAACCAAGACTATTGGTGTTGAATCGTTCTTTTCCCCTGATGAGTAACGATTTAGAAACCTTTGCTTACAGTAAAGCCAAGTTTAAATCGGGAGATTATAAAGCTTTTTCCTATGTTGTAGTCTGGTTTTTAGATCATAACAATAAGCCCATATCCGAACTGCCGTTTAGATTGAAGTGTTCTGGTTATTCAGGTTATACTTTCCTAAAAAATTATAGCTATTACAATAACCCCAATTCCTTCTGCAACTCGTTTCTTGCCACCTACAAAATATTAAGTGGCGAGCGGGCAATTAATAAGAATGATATTTTTTATGCTCATGGCGTTTATCAACCAAGTTTGAGCAGAAAAAAAGCAACTTCAAGCGTCAATGGTCAATCGAGTTTTGCTGTGATGACCGATAGTTTTATCGAACCAACTAAAGATAACTTTGGCTCATTAATTATTAAGAATGGTTCGGTTGTTAGCAATAAAATCAAGGAATTTATCGAGACTACTAAACCCTGGTTAAAGATAGAATCAATTCAGCCTGAAGCTAAGGGGGCTGAGACACATTGCGCGACTGAGCTATCAGAAGTAAATGGTGTTGAGGTCGGGAACGACTCCGAACGCGTTCGGAGTCGCAAGCCCGACGCATTCCGCGCTGGTTTGACTCCAGAACCAATTTCTTTTTAACCATATATGAAATTATTAATCGAGCCAGTACCCAAGCCACGGATGACCCGAAGAGATAAATGGGCAGAGCGTCCTTGTGTAGTCAAATATTACCAATTTAAAGATGAACTGAATTTGCTGTGGGGTAATAGAGAAATCGAACAGTCCTGTCATCTTATTTTTCATCTGCCAATGCCTGATAGCTGGAGCAAGAAGAAAAAAGCTGAAATGCTGGGGCGACCCCATCAACAAAAGCCAGATATCGATAACTTAATCAAGGCATTCTTTGATTGTCTTCTGGTTGAAGATTCTCATATATATGATGTGCGGGGTACGAAGTACTGGAGCGATGCTGGCTCGATTGAAGTTACTTATATATGACATATACACTTTAAGGTACTTACCCAGGCTGTATTAGTGCCGTTCGGGAAAGCGCGGTCTATGTCTAGGTGCAAAAAATATTTAAAAAAAATGGTGGTGGTGGTGGTGAGTCATCAAAATCTCTGTAATGCTTGTTCTGTCTTTGTTTGAAAAGAATGAACCTTCTATTTGCGCCTATTTGTAGCAGTCGTATGAGGTGTAATAGACAGCCAGGTTGTATTGATTGATGCTAGTGATGCGCGATGATGCTCATGACGCTTGGGAATCGTCAGTTTACCTTTAATTTTAGTTCGATTGAAGAGATAGAGCGATCGCCTGTTTGACAGCGAGCTATTCTAGATCCTCAGATTTTGATATTTAATAGAATAGCGATCACAATACTTATTTAGCGATAAAATGTTTTTTCTCGGCTCATAATACATTCGTAGCCATAATCATCAGTAACACTATCCATTGCCCTTCTACAGCTAACAGCTTCCCATCCTTTTGAACCATATTCACTCATTGATTCTTCAAAGGAATAGTCTGATGGAGACGCAATTGTATATTCATAGCTTGGCTTACTACATTGACTGAAAACTAATCCAACAAAAATAGCGAGTAATATATATTCAGATTTACTTGTAAATTGTTTTAATTTTGATGATATTTGCTCTGTAGGAATTTGTTTTAAAGGCGATGAATCAATAGCTTTAGATTCGGAAGAATTACTCGTATTAGATTCATGAACGAGTTTAGAATTGCTTGATTTGGATTCGTTTTTCTTATCAGACCACCCACAAGCAGAACATACTTGACGACCACTTGAAGGAAATGGAGGCGGTAATTTTTTTTCGCATTTAGGACAGTTTGCTATTGTCATTTTTTTAGATAAATAAACTAATAAATAGAAAGGTAATTGCTTCTATCAAGTCTCAAAAGAATGTTAAGTTTTTTCTGCTGCCTTTCTTAAGTGATTAATAACAGTTTTATAGTTGCCACTGTAACCACTTTGAGCAATAACCTTTTGTAAACTGTCATCATCAAGCTGTTCGATAACAGAGCGTAGAACTACTGCTAAATCATCCCAATATGTTTCTACAGTTGAGGGAGCAAATTCTAAAGAAGACTCTAAATAAAGCTTGAATTGGTCAATTAAATTAGGTTGTGGTTGTTTCCTCATAAGAAAATAGTTATGACAGATTTTAAATAATTGTGAAATGATTAAATTAATCGGTATAGCGATCGCTACTTCACTAGACCTCTTGCAAAAGTCTTTCGTGGTATGATAAAAAGTTTGGCATTTTTTGATAAGCGCGATTGGGCTGCGCCCACTGCGAAGCAATCGCGATCGACTAACAAACTTCCTTGTAGTAAATTTGTTGACATGTCTAATAAACAATCGAGCTATTTTTGACCAAATTCTTCATTATAACTAAAAATATTTTTGCGCATAGGTCTAATGCAACTATCGACGCTAGATAAACAGAGAATCATAATTTCTCTTATCAACTTCACTACCTGCGATGATTCTGTAGGTCATCTCGTTAGCACCTGCCCATTGTTCGGCATATTGTTTCTTAGCTTGTACTAAAGGTTCTTCAATCAGCCCATCGGCTTTAACTTCAACAATTACGTAGGAATCATCATCTCTTTGGAAAAGAAAATCGGGATAATAACTTCTAACTGTATGAGAATCAGGATCTATGTACTGAATGTAGAAGTCAGATTGTCCGTGAGTAAGCATTCCTGTGAAGTAGACTCTTCTTACCCTGCCCTCTTTCAGCAAGTCCCAGAAAAGAGTTTTTTCGGGTCTAGAGTCAAAACAATAAGTATCAAGATGGAAGCTTTTTGTCGCTAACTCACCAGCTTCATCACGTTTGGCTATCATATCTTCGCTAGCACTGAACCTAAATCCTTCTTTGGAAAGTTTAACTAGCTCTACTGAGTATTCTTCAGGTTTACCTTCTTGCTCATCTACATCATAAAATTCTTTGAATAGACGAGGGATAATCCAATCGTAAAGAACCTCATTGAACTCATTTACTTTATCTAGAATCTCATCTGTACCTTCTTGGGTAGTTGCCAGAATTTTTTCAATAAACAAACAAGATTTATTCAGATAACGAGATATTTCAGCAACTAGAGTTATTTCACTGAATTCTCTTTTTTCTCTCAAATCTGTTAAGTCTTCTTCTTTTACTTTATGCCTACCAGCATCTTTTACAGTTAATCCTTCTTGTTCGGTATGAATGATTCTATATTTATCAGTTTCTAACTTATCTAGTTCAAGATTAATTCCAGTAGCTATTTTTTTCTCAACAAGATTATATTTCTTGCGTACCCGCTTGAGAGTAATTGTGACAGGTGGCGGAACAGGATTAATCTCAATTACTTCTTTTTCTTTACCAATCTTCTCTAGATCGGAAATACTGATACGGAAGTTTTGATCTAATTCTTTTTCGAGAATTGATTTATTATCTTCACTAAGATAGACATGACCTGTTGGTTGCGCTGTACCTATTGCCCTTAAGCATCGCATGGTAGCTTGTAAAACAAATATTTTGGATTTGGGTTTGCGGAATAGTGCAACGCTGAATAAAGATCGGCAGTTCCAACCCTCACGTCCTTTATTTACTAGCAGGATAAACTGCTTTTCAGACTCAGGAGTATCGAGACGATTAAACTCTCGGATATCGTCATTGGTTGTTAGTTTAGTATCTCCCACGTTTACGAGAATAGAACTATTTGAAATGCCGTGTTTCTCAAGAGCCTTTTCTACGGCAGGACGAAGTTCTTTTGTTAGTTCATCAACGGTAGACGCAAAGAACGCCATCTTGGGAAGCATTCCCTCATGTCTTTGATTGGAGTTATGTTTGAGAAAATCAGCGATCGCAATCTCGACAAACTCATTAGTACGGGTATTTGTGTAGTCGTTAATCCTTACCTTCTTCAGATACTTGTTATCGATCGCCTGTCTGAGTCCGTAGGCATAAACTACTTCTGGTAGTACTTCTTTGCCGACGTAGGGTGTACCAGTGTAGTTATAGCAAGCAACTACTTTAGTACCAGCTTTTTTCAGACTCTCAGCTAGTTCATCTACTGTTAATCTCAAGCTAGTTTTAGTTTGCTTAATGCCAATAGTATTAGCTAGTTTCGTCCCAAAAGCATGATGAGCTTCATCGATATAAATTCCTAGCTGCTCGATTCTTCTGAGCTTTTCAAAACGTTGATTGGTAGATAAAGATACCTCATCATCTGGTTCGTCAAAGCCATATAGATCCGCATTAAGATCGTAGACGCTATTTGGTTGATAATCTGGCTTACCGCTTTCTAATAGTTTTTCTAATGGTGATTTTTCCTTAGTAGTCTTTTTGAGAATAATTTTTTGAGTATTGGAAATAATAACGTTGAAGCGAGATTTATCCATCGTGTTAAGAGTCACACCCGCTTCATCTAGGAAATAAAATTTGATATTACTATTTAAAAAGTTTACATATTCAGCAGGAACAACCTTAGTCATGTCAAAGGTTTGAATTTCCCGTAATGACTGAAGAACTGTTTTATCTGGAGCAAAGACTAAAGCATTATGACAATACCTTTTATCTTTGGGAAACTTGTTAGCCAGAATGAACTCATAAAAAATACAGGTAGCCATCAATATTGTCTTACCCGTACCCATTGTTAGAGCAAAGATGTAATTAGAGTAAGCACGAGCATTAGCTTTCATGCGTTTGAAGACTGACTCATAATCATCTTTAAACGCTTCTTTGAATACATCTAACTGTATTTGAGTTTGTCCAGAGCGTTCGGCATAGGTACTTCCTTGGAACTTTCCTGTAGAATCTGCCCATTCATCAAAGATTTCATGGACTGGAGCATTATTTAGATACTCTTTGAGAAAGACATAGATTTCTAGGGCTTCAAATTGTGGCTGACGTAAAAAAGCTTTAGGATTGCGATCGGGATTGTTATGATGGGGTTCGACCGAGATCCGTGTAAATTCGTGCCACATCGACTTGAAACTATTGATATATATGGGTTTCAAAATCTAACTTTTTTACAGGTTCTTTATGTCTGATAAGTGAT
>JAAUYG010220630.1_pt1 | contig 11988 bp, 3 predicted proteins | sample 7278091 | NCBI WGS metagenome assembly JAAUYG01 (sample SAMN14350201, study PRJNA611818) | marine sediment metagenome | isolation source: surface marine sediment (0.6m) | place: French Polynesia: Moorea | collected 2018-08 | reverse complement strand
GATTTAGTTTGCAGCAGTGAGTTTTTAATACAAGTCTGCAGAAAATTGCCAATGTCACTCCAACTGCAGCTGTCAAGCAGAGCGCCAAGGTCCTTGGACCTCTTGTTAATGGTGTTGAATTATAATATTCTAGCTGGCAGTATGTTTGTCCTTAACATTAAATTGTACATCCATTGGATAACTGTGGAATGTTATGCATGTAGTGCTCTAAATTTGTATAATGATGTAATAGTGATATATGTAGTGGGACATATTATCTTGAATTGATATGGCTGCATGCATGTGCACGTAATCATAAGTTCTGTTTTGTGCCCTGTGCACAATGCAGTAGATGTTCATCTATTTTCAAGTACCGGTATCTGCCTAGTACTGTGAAAAATACATTTTGCCATTGTTGTCTAGGTGACAACGGTTACACTGTGGGGAATACGGCTGGTGATCCTGGTAAAACCGGAGTATAAGAACAAGATCTCACATATTCAGCAGTCAACAGTACGGACAGGGATAGCCAACACATTAGGTCAGTATATGGTACAGTACATACAGTACAGACAGAATTTCACACAGTTGACTTTTAATATTAGTCCGAATAGCTACTGAAAAACCATAAAAGCAACACTACTGGAACACATAAAGTACACCCAAGATACCTTAGACTCTTGTGTTGAGCACCACCGTAAGAAATTCATTGACAAGAGCACATTGTTTAGCAAAATGAACTTAACTTCTTAGTATTTAATGAACAGGATTAAGAGGTAATCTTGGCATTGGTATTTTGCTTCATGTAATGATTGTGATAATGTTACCACTAGTATAAGATGTCCCCCCCTCTCCTTGAAAAACAATATTGCCACATTATTCCAGAAAAATAAAATTCTGTATCATTAACAGGGTTTTGCACAGAAGTTACTTTTACTTGAAAAATAGCCTGCTTGTAATTACTACCGTGTGTCCCTTCCAGGTAACAAAGGGGCTGCTGCTGTGTCCTTCCAGTTCAACGGGACGTCATTCTGTTTTGTTTGTTGTCATCTGACATCAGGCCATGAGAGAAATGCCAGGTAGAGATAGGGACAAAAATGTCCATGTTAGTAGGACTTTAAATTTGGTTTCACTGAATAAGGAACAGTATTTTAAAAGGCCTTGGTGTGAAAATCTCCCACCCAGAGAAACCTGGAAGAAGTGGAAAGGTGTGATAATGGTGTGTGCTCATGATTGGTCGAAGCTTCATGATGCAACAATGTGATTGGCTAATGGGTGTCACATGACCTAGGGTAGTTTGGTTTCTGAATGAAACCTGACTATTCGTGTTGCAATTTTGTGGTGTGAAATACTCCTTGTTATGGATCTGCTTAACTACAGTAAAATAAACTGACATTAGTAAATGTGTGCAAGCAATTTGTCTGTTAATTGCATGATATACACAGTAGAAGCTGTCTTATAGCACTGACCTAATCGGTCTTACAACATGGATCTAATAAGTTCAAAACACCTGCAATAATGTTGAAATGTAGGTCATAGTGCCAGGCATGATTGAGTTTTCAAGACAGGTGGTCTGTCATGGCAGTGGTCTAAATCTAAAATGGCACTACATTGGATTATTGGAGAGTCTCTCTTCAAGGCAAGAATATTGTGTTGTTTGTTAGGCTGTTAATAATAAGACCATGCTACCTGCTTTAAAAAGAAAAAAGTGACCATGGTGCAGTAAACGTAAAATGGGGTTTGGTAAATTTTTTGTCTACACTATATGAGATACTACGCTACACAACTCTAGTGCCTTTTAAAAGTTGCTACAATGTGTTCTGGAATATGTTTAATAGTATTTGTGCATGTTCTAAGTGGTGATATGTAATAATTGGTGACCCTATTATAGAAGATGTACCGGGTATTAAAGATGTGTGATATTCCTCTTATGTTGCAGGCGGAACCAGAACGTACGTGACATCATCAAAAGCATGAATCTGGGAACCAAAAACCTGAGTCTGTTTGACATCACCAACCAGTTCCATCACATGTTCTTCCTGGGAGATCTCAACTACAGAATAGAGGATGTGGAACCACAGGTCAGTGGCTGAGAAGTCTGGTAGTGGGAATATGTGTGTCTATAAATTGCCTGCATGCCGGTATACAGTCTGGCTGGCTAAACCAGGCCCAAGGGGCAGATGTAGCTAATAGGGCACTGAAATGTAAGTGCCCCAGCCTAGATTTAAACTACTTTGTATCACTCTGCTGTGGTGTCGACGTCTGTGTTAATACCGATATACAGGCATCTAGCTGCTGCTAAACATGAATTTTGCTTTTCCATCTTCACGTTATGATCTCTCTTCTGTCTCTATTTTCCAATGCTTCTGTTGTTGTGTGTCTCACTTTGTGCAGAATGAACTACGCAGGTATGCCAAGATGAATTGCCAAAATAATAATACTGTAAAAAAACATGCATTAAAATGTTAAATTTTGAAATATACCGGTAGCATTAATGACATTGAAAGATGGTGCAACAGTAAATATGTTTCTCTGGTAGTACAAAGACAGCTGTAGGTGATATAGCTTCAAGAGGAATGTGGAGTTACATGATACCAGCTATTTAGTTGTTTCAGACTTTTTCTTTTCCATATTCCACAGGACAATATCAAAAAGATCCGCAGCAAGGAATATAGCTACCTACTGAACTACGACCAGCTGAAGAGATCTCAAAACAGCAAGGAAGCGTTCTTTGGCTTCAGTAGGTCACGACAAAGACTGACATAATATTAAGCTTGCTGGTGGTAGTAAGATTACTGTACAATGTATTTCATACAATTTGTGCATGCAGGCACATGTAGGATAATTTGTAGATCGTAAAAATCAATTTCAACTGAGCTTGTGTTGTATGTAACAGATTGATGATTGAAACAAAATTTGAACTGGAATGAAAGGAGTTTAAGGTACAATGCATACACATTTAAGGGTAGTCTTCATAATGGCTTTATTTCTGTCTAGGCGAGGAAGAGATAACATTTCCACCAACCTATCGCTTTGCGAAAGGTGAAAAGGATAAATACAGTTGGCAGAAGTTCAAGAAGACAGGGGTAGGTATACTAAACATTGTCACTCGCTCTAATTAAAAATGTTAAGGCAAAAAAAATTCTGGGGTAATGCTTGAGTATACTGGTAATGATTATGTATATGAACAATAGCATTTAGTAAAATGAACATGAAAAATACAGCTAATTTCCTTAATGTAATACCTACTAAAGATAACATTCAGTATTACAGTTGTTTTTGCTGTTAAAATATAGAACATAAACACCATCATATTTCACTGTGGCTTAGCTTTAGCTTTGTTACCACATGTATATGGTACCATGTGGACTTCCAACGACCCGAGTGAAAAATAATCTTTCCAGCTGCGTATCAATGCCCCATCGTGGACAGATCGTATACTGTGGCGTTCCTACCCAGACACCTACATTATCAACACTTCCTACGGTGGGTATATGTCACCTGTCTACCAAGCACGATGGCCTGGTGACATTTGGGTCATGTAACGATGTTCTGTTCTATTGGTGACGGTCAGTTGACTGTATTGATTTAGGGTTATGGATTAAACTTCACCAAGACTTTCTCTTTTGACTGTAGATGTGTATGTTCACAGCCTGTGGTTTTGTTTTGAAAAATTTCCTGATTTTAATCGATGAAGATGTTAAAAGAATGCCAAACTAATGGAATGTGTCCTCTCTGTATTCTGAATGAATAATTACAAAATCATTAATTTCATATATTAGAGGTAATAGATATATACATGTACATGTAGTCAAATATATGTCATTTAAAGGGAACCAGACAGTAAAAGGTCCTTCCTTCAGTTTTAACACCAACCATGGATCAATATGAAAATGTCTGAAATCATGTTAAATTCAAGGATCCATCATCAATAATGTTTGCATTAAAACTAAAATAAAAAAATAAGATAACAGTGATACTGTCAAACTAAAGTCCAGTTACAAAGTTAATTGCAAACCATTATCATTTGCATGCTTAAACTCACTTTCAGATTAAATATATTTGTACACCCAGGCCCAGCTACCACAGTGACTGTGGTTTAACTGGTGTTTCTTCCAGGTTGCAATGAGAACTTTGTCAGCAGTGACCACAAGCCTGTGTTTGCATCGTTTGATGTGGGAGTAATGAACCAGTTTGCCACGTCTTCCAATGTCTCGTCTGCTGCAGGAGACGGAGAGATGTCCATCATATTTGATGAGGTCGTGGCCGAGGTGAGTTGAATGTAATATCCAAATGGTAGAACTACCAATCGGTTAATAAAACTTGTAATCGGCTTACCACACACTAAAATTGGAGAAATTATTTGATCTAGTTGATATCGCAAACGTTTTGTCAAGTGGCCATCGTTGCGTAATTCCATAGAATGCTGTGGGTTCATCCTCGATGTAGGACTTAGTGAAGAACTTGTTGTGTGGCTAGGAGTTGAAGCCATGCACCTATTTCTATTAAAGAATAAAGTTCTTATCATGATACAGCATAGACAGATATACTAACCATTACACCATTGAAGTACCCTGCAGAAGTAGGGATGTAGGTCAATTTGAGGTGTCTTTGGTCAGTAACAATCTTCAGGTGCAATAAAAGACTGGGCTGGCACCAAGCTGTGGGCCATTAATACTAGACAAGTTTTATGGAGACATCATACACAAGGAATTACCATCTCATTTTGAAAAGTTTCAAATTTCAAAATTTCAAACTATTGACCAGATTATTATACGACTATAGCCTGTTAATTGTAGTGCATCATGGTCTTCAAACCTAAGCAGATTTTGTTTTCCCCATCTAAACAACCTGACCTTTAAAACATTTGAATTGAAGTTACATCACAAAGTGGCGCCCACAGAGCATAGACCACCAGTGGACTTCAGGTTTTCCTAGAAACTGGTCCAAAATGTTGCATAGTTTTGGTAAATTAATTGGATGGGATTAGTGTCTTGTCATGTCTTAAAGTTTAATGAGAGTGTTGGGGGGGGGGGGGCTTTGATGTTCATGTGATATTCAAGAGTAAAGACACTACTTGTAGGAAATATTTACTGTAGTATATTTCAATGTATTGTGCCATATCAGGTTCTGTGTATTACAAACTAAGAATTTTTTTTTAAAAAACTGGACCTTATAATACTAAATTGCACTGAGTAATATAACCTTAATTTGGGCAACAACACAAAAAAACTACAATGTATATAACATATCTCTAAATATCTTAAATGTCAAGGAGGAATATTCTGATCCCAATTTTATAACATCTGCACATTTGTTATACCCATCAGATGACTGGAGATATTACTGGAAGGGTAAATGACTTAAACATAGAACCCTGTACAGAGCTGTAAGGCTGTTTATTCTTTCTAGCTCACTGATAATCCCTTGAGTGCCAGTGTAAAACATTCTCATTCTTTCCAGTTTGTGTTTTCCTTCTTGATGCTATATCACAAGAATTCTTTTTTATGCTGCTCCTTCACTTTGGCATTGCTGTATGCATACAGTATTATAATATCACCAAATGATAAGCTTTGGTATGTTTCCTGTCCACTGATAAGTTATTCTTTAAAATTTAAATTACTTAAAGTCGCACCATGGCACCAAACAATCATAGCTCATTTTCCTGTACACGTTAGATGCTGACAAGTTTGCATATTGTCATTTTTATGAAGGATTTTAACCAACAAAAATGTGAAAGCTATGAAAAATACCAGTACATCTACTATATTACATACATATATGCAGTCACCTAAATCTTATTAAGACTGCCTCGTTATCATGGTTATTCTCTAATGACAATCACCTAAATGTCATTTGAGAATAACCATGATAACTAGACATTCTTAATAAGATTTAGGTGATTGCCAACCAGTAGGGAACATCATCAATTATGTCACATCAAAGACCTTGTGTATGTATAGTTGATTGCTTCAATATACAGTGTCAAGTATGCAAGTCCTTTTACATATATATAACATGTATAACTGCAATTTAATCTTTGACTGTACAAGTAAGTTCTTTTTCTATATTTGACTTCGGCGTACAATTGTGTACAGCATGACATTTTTACACAAATTTTGATGAAAGCCAATTTTTATCTCAACATTGCATTTTGTTGTGTGCAGTGATCCCTGTCACTGGCTACAGAGGTTGCTCTCTGAAATGTGAGCCAAAAATACTTTTCGCTACATGTACCTAGATGCATTTCTGTGAACAGGTGAAGGCATGCTTTCACCAAAGGCTACCACTGCAATGTAGCCAGAATTTCTAAGTAATATAGGGTGGCATTACTGAATGGGAATTACTGTACATGTATGCCAATATTTCTTGGTAAGCAGAAGGGCTTGGTCACATTAAATGGTCATTTCAACATGTGAAATCAGTGACAGTGAATTTCCAGTACCACTGATCGTGTTAATATCGCCTTAATCATTTGTTAATAAAGTTAGTTGAACATATTATACATGCATACAATGTAACTGATTCTTTGTGCATCAGGTCCTCCGAGTGGTCAAAACGGTACCCAAATTACTCAAGACATTTAAGTTGGATTTGATATTGTCAGTCAATATACCGTGGTATCTTCAGTATCTCTAGCACTGTACTCTATTGTGTCAGACCTATTCCATCTAGTGATTGCCAAGAACAGTTAATATTTATTTGGAACTTTTTTTCCTTAAGTTTTGCGATAACATTTTCCCAGATTGCATGTGTTAAGTGTATCAGTATGTAGTACATCTGATGTTGTATAGGCATATAGGCATATGATTACCGGTACTTGTGTAAGCATAATCATGATAATGGCCTTTAGGATACCAGGTCACTTAATTTGTCCTTGGCTGGTAGATATGGTATACAAATATATAATAAGTCCTTTTAAGAACTGTTTCTTATAGACAGTCATAGTTATATGCATGTTCTGTGTAACCTTGAATCTGTGATTTCCCAGTCATTACCAGGAGTTTACTGAAACGTATGGTGCTTTTATTTTCATGTAGGTATATGTATTACCCGGATGGGTTTCCCTTTGTTTATCACCATGTATTATTATACATGAAATATTTTTATCTGTAGCACATGTAGAATTGTGAAATATTACATTCTAATATCGTGTCCACGTCTGTATGTGTGTGTGTGTTTATCTAGTCGTATCACTACATACGTGATTTAAGTAAATGAAACATAGGTACCACATATTGCAGCACTTGTTCATTTTCATATTCTGGTTGATTGGTACCCCTTTGTAGAGCATCCCTTGTGTATTATACATGTTATAGCCGGGTAGTATTCATTCCCTATAATTGACTGTATGTGGTCATGTTCAACGACCTAATAAACAGGACGCCGCTATCCCTATTGCATACATTTTGGGGGGGAGGGGGGGGCTGGCTAGATCATATGACAACAGTGTGTGTGGTATACAGGGTTTTAGTGTATTCATGCACCTTACTGGAAATTGATCTATAACAGCTTCTTGTGAATATTTTAGTTTGTAGTTTTGTACACCATGTATATTTCAGTGCATCAGAACTACACTTCATGTGTGATATTATCACTCTCTGACATAAATTGTCCATGGCATCTTTACGCTGGTATTGTATGGTGTTCATATTACCATTCAGGAATTTTGATATAAAGACAATTATTTGTTCAATTCTATACGAATTACTGGTCCTCTCTAATTGAGTTAATGAGCTATATGAAATAAACTACAGTCTATTGGTCTTAAGGTTGCAATATCTAGTGGTATGAGGTTTTCAGTAAAGTGAGATTTGAAAGGCTTTTCTTGGTATCTCCTACTTGTGGCTGAGATTTCAGTAAGGCATCTGTCACTGTAGTCAAGTTGCATGTGTATTTAGCATGTCCGTTACCTCTCTGTTTTCTCTGTCCGCCCCCCTATCGCAGCCTGGCTACGTCTCCCCTATATCTTGCACTCAGCCAGCATTGCCAGTGGTAAGGGAACATCTCAAAAAATTGTTTTGGTGTTCACGCCCCATATAATTGTCTCTATAGAACATGTAGCATAGACCAATGGGGAATAACTTAATGGCTTAGTCAAAAATACACATAGACACCACAAAATACAGCTATGTGACGGTCGTGACATCATCAGTCAGTGAATAAGACCCCCTAGGAGGCGGTCAAAATGTGTGACGATGTTTCCATTTTTGACTCCCGAGTGGTAAGAATTTTCTTCCTCTAAGATGACTCCAGAGTCCAGTAACACATACATTCATGAAAATATAGCTTGTGGCGAACTAGACAAGTTTACATACAGTACAACTATAGAGAATATGCAATACAACTAGTACACTGCAATACTTTTCACACAAGTTCCTACCAACATGTTTACACTGGTTCCTACCAAATGACATGAATAAATTGACAGTAACTTGAATTGAGTAGTTAGTTTTGTCTGATTTTGTTGGTTCTCCATGTTGCACTGCAGCTCCACAGCCAAAACAAATGATTATACTTTATACATGTTATAAATATCGATCAAATATTTAAGATTTTGAATTGGGTCTTGAAACCAAGCTGGGTTGCTGTAGAACTGGAAGATTTATTGGAGTAAAAAACAATTAGGCTAAAGTATTTTATAAAACTCCAGCTTGTGTGGAAAATTAAATTTGGAGTTCTAATACCGGTATTGCTGAATCTCAAATCATCCCACACCTTACCTGCAATAAACTTCTGATCTAGATTGCACTCACTGCAGGGTTCTTTACATAAAATATGCAACTAACAATGACTAATAGAATTGAATCTTTAATTTACAAGTCCTGGTAGATATAGTTCGCACAGCTCTTCTGTGAATAGTTTGCAGGTTGTGTTATAAGACAGATCAAGTATTATTAATGTAACTATATTGCATGTACATGTTATGTTATTAAGTAAGAGATCTTCTACCATAAGATATGCCTTCTCCCTAGTACTAGTAATTACAGTAGTTAATGTAAACTTTGCAAATGTTAAAAAAAAAAATTTTAAATGCCAATGCTTTCATAATAAATGCTTAAATTTTCGATTTTATATATCAGTGCCAGTAGCATGGAGAGTTAGAGTATGGTAAATACCAGAACATCTTCATGTGAAGTACTGTGTGGTTTAAAATCAAATGAATGGCATCACGAGTCGGGATGTAAATTCCAGTTGTCAGTTCCAGCAGTTCTGTATTAATTTATCTGATGAGCTGGTACATGTGGTATTCATGTTTACATTTTGTTTAACAGAACAATCACCATTAGCAGAATTCTGTATGACATTTAACCTGTGACTTACAGATAGCTAAAGCCATTTTTCACTGTCAGACTTACCGGAACTCTACCTGGTTTTCTTCAATAAAACAAACTTTAGTGGTACAAAAAATCAGCTCTGGTTAGCCAGTGAAAAGTATGCATCCCAGCAGAAGTCAATCACTGTCTAGAGTTAGCCTTTCTTTCTGGAGGACTTTCACAAATTTGGTTTTCAGTTTCTTGACATCAGCTGTATCCTCCGCATTTAGGCCACAGCTAACCCTCTGTCACATATGGGATAACGCTTAGTTTATCCTTCCAAGTCTTGTCTGCATCAGATTGTAAGAGCTATAGTGGTCCTTTTCTTGTCTCTACAACAGGTGAAGACCAGTACCAAGGACCACTTTAAGCTGGAGTTTTTCTCACCCTGTCTGGAAGGTAAATCGATAACATGTTGGCTGGCCAAGAAGGACCATTGAAGCTACATGTGCAGTATATTGGGATATGAAAGTAAAAAAGAACAGCAGTTCAGAACTCTGAACTATTACTGGACCGCTGTCCTGTCTTGTTACTCATGGCGAACAAAAATGTTACTATATATACATTGTTTTGAACCACCAAGAAGCTCTGAAAACTTACGTTCAGGCAAATTGAATTGGTACTAAATGACCTAGAACATAACATATCAGGGTTTCTTTGTGTCTGGAACAAAGAGGTAAATTATTAAAAAAAAAAAACACTGTGCATTGTACATGTTGGTTTTCTTTCTTAAACTGTATTTGTGATGCGCCTGCAGGAACCGGTACAAAAATGAAAGAGAAAAAATCTGCAGGTACATTACCATTTCTAGAGTAAATATGTGGCTACATACATTGGTTGCTGGGATAGGCTTTCACCAATGAAGCATCTGAGTTCACTGGGTATTTGTTCCATGTCAGTGTCATGTATCCTAATCTAGCCTCTCTGCCATTTCCAGCCTCCGTTGTGAGCAATCGTAACCAGTCATGGCAGAACGACTCCAGACCCGGCTATACCTGTCCTAAATGGGACTCCACACAACTTCCAAAGGTGAAACACATTGTACAGTACAGGTCAACCTTGAACATATTAAATGCCATTTCCATCTAAGCATTTACACATTTCCGAGAGTAGTATGATGCAAAAAAAGGGTAGATTTGAGTATTAGCTTATTCTCTTCTGTTAATCCATTAGTTATCTTCAAACCTACACACGTGATAGAGAATGCAGGCAAATGTGTGTTGCTATGGACTGTTACTGTCATTTCCATGGTTACAGCTCATCCCCATGGTAGCAGACAGAGATTACCTGGAAGATCAACATCTCCTCGTGGCAGTGAAAAGTGCGGACGGCATGGAGTCCTATGGTAATAATAATCTATACATCTTCAACAGATTACATGGTTGAGCCAAATGAGCAGTTTCAATGGTTATAAGCATGCCAGATAACAAAGCGTTATTCACAACCGATTGTAGACATATACAGTCGTCCCTTTCTTAAAAGACTCTAGAGAGGACACCCCTCTATAAAGAACACAAACTCTTGGCATCAAGTACATGTACTTTTAATGTATGCAATACTCCCTCTCACCAAAGGACACCTCTCTAATAAGACAGAATTGTTTGCCAGAAGGGGTGTCCTTATTAGAAGTGGATGACTGCACTGCAAAATAACAAGTGGCCTTAAACTTGCATGTGATGACTTCAAAAATTGGACGGAAGAGATTCCAATATGCGCACTAATATATCAGAGTCATACATGCCTCAGTCTGTGTGAAGGTCATTACTTCGTTGCATGCTAGTTAATAGTCATGTACCTGTTATGGATACCAGGCTAAACATTCTAAGCCTGGAAGCAGACACAATAGCCCCCACACATTTGCAGCATGACTGCAAATGATATTTGTTTTTATAGCCATGTACGTGTACCTGAACATAAAATACATAGGTGTTCATTGAGGTACATTGGGAATCTTGAGGTGTATTGGTATGCTAACTTTAAATGTCAAGAATGTACATCCCTGCTGTGGAAACCATGTCAGACAGCCATCCACGACAGGACTACACATACACATGTACATGTATCTATAAAGAGGTCCAATATTCATGGATGCATGTATGGTGGCGCTTCTGCAAAGTCATGTGGACGTCTTGTAGATAAACCATTGTAAACCATCAAAGTGGCAGGAAATGGTTTCTCAATACAGGGGATGTCTCAAAGTTGTATCCTAGTACATGTGACTGTTAATGTAATGTGTTCTGTAATCTCTGTATGCGTGTACAGACAATGTGAGTCCAGTACTATTTCTCTACCTCAGGTGAATGTGTACTGGGTCTCAAGTCGATGTTTGCTATCAAACCTCAACCATTCCTTTACCCACTGACACATATAGGGGAGGAGACTGGCTGCCTCAGGTAGGTGATATGTAGAGTCTATTCAGCAATGACAAATCCTACATGGCAGAAATGTGTACTGTATATTACCTTAGGCCTGTTTTCATCATTAGCAACATAGAAACAATATACAGTGGTCCCTGCGATTTAAGACCCCTCTATTTAACAAATCCCTCCCTTTTAATACCGGCCATCAGTGACACGACTCTTATATTTGGGGCATCCCGTCCGCTGACGGGATCCCCTTAAGGGGTTGCCGGCTTTTTTTCTTTTTTTTTTCCACCGGGTTGGCTTTTTTTTTTTCCGCCGCACCTTTGGTG
>JAAUYG010001985.1_pt1 | contig 11990 bp, 7 predicted proteins | sample 7278091 | NCBI WGS metagenome assembly JAAUYG01 (sample SAMN14350201, study PRJNA611818) | marine sediment metagenome | isolation source: surface marine sediment (0.6m) | place: French Polynesia: Moorea | collected 2018-08 | reverse complement strand
GACGACTGTAACACCAGAAACAAGTAGAAGCGTAACAACATGTTGTTAGTCCCGCAATGTTTGTACGGTCGCTGGACAAACAACCGAGAAAACCCAACACACATCATATCTGCTGGCTGTTTGGTTGGTTGGCTGTCCCAGCTTAATAGTTTACTCCCAGATTGTCCAGTGAGTACATTGTAATAACTGTTGACAGTGCTATAACAAGGGAGTGGTAAATTCCTCCCTACACAGCTAACAGTCTTTTTTTTTTTTCAGCCTGGCTGATGTCCATCCATGTTAGTTATAATATACGTTTATAATATCCACCAGTGTTCTCCACCCACACAAAACCATGGAGCTTATTTCGGCCTCCAGGCATGGGGGGGGATCCCTTTACACACTCCCCCTCCTCTGCCTTCACACGCTTTCCTCAGTCAGTAATGCAATGTAACCAGCATTGGTTAACGATCACATGTCATTGCCCACCAGCCTGGACTACATGCATGTATGGTTCATTGGCTTCCGGGACAGGACCAGTCAGCCGCTGACTCCCTCCGAGGTCGTTCTGTTCTTCGTATACGAAGTCCAAAATCCGTGTTGAAGTTTTGCTACGCACTGAGCGTGAGTGCCTATAAAGCTCCTGTGCTCAGTTGCCTGATTTGCCCTTTGCCTTTTAATTTGGTGCAAATGGCATGCATCACAGCTTCTTTTGTTTTTTTTCTGCCAGTTGATACCAAGATAAATGTATATTCCTTGGAAAACCATAAACCATCCAGTAATGTGCACAGGATTCACAGAGAGTGTGAGAGAGAGTGGGAGAACTCAGCACTGACAGCTGCCTCTGTAGACTGAAGCAATGCTGCTCCTCCTCCTCTCCTGCCGCTGCTGGTGCTCCTACAGCCTCCGAGACACCAGGGAAAGGCTGTGCCGCCAACTTGTTGAGGATTCTGCCATGTCAGTCAGTCTGTTGGTGCGTGGCTTCATGCAGGCTGCAGTATCTGCGTCATAGCTGCCACTCCTGACTGGGTGTAACTCACAGCAACGGCAGATCTACTGTGTGGACTCACACCTTGTCACTCCTGACATGACGTGGTTGTACTGATACAAATTAACTTATAGGCACTAAACACTGTATTAAAATGTCACGATACAATATCCCACAGACTAACATCCCCACTGAACCAGTTGCGTTACTACCCTTTGACCAGACTGTATTCGGCAGCACTTGCTGAAAGTCAAAATTTTCCACTGTAACAAGTCTCTTTAAGGGCTTGCGCAATCTCCTTTACGGTATTCGATCAGCACAAACAAACATCCTCGTTGGCCAGTGGCAGTACTTAGTCGGGTCAGAACACAAGTGCGGCCCGCCCTGGCATGTTTTACTGCTGGTTTCACTTCACCGCCTTACAATTGTAAGCCAGCCTCCAAAATGTACATGTAGTAAGCTCTCTATGGCGTTTGCTACATATGTATAGGAAGTTCACTCTATTGACAGGCTGCACATTGCCTGGCTCAGGCAGGCTACCAGAGACAGTTATATACAAAGTGATGCCAATTTATGCCACCTCCCTTGGAAAAGACCGTTACAGTGTCCTGAAAACCATTACCAAGGTCTCTCTTTTAGACGCAGCATCTATTTATGGCCAGGCTAGCTGGAAGAAGCATTGCCAGCGTGACGTCCACCCGTCCACCACCGTTAACCCCTAGTTTGTCATAACGTGGGTCAATACAAACAGTCGCAATCAAGCACACTGGGTCTATATACCCCAAGCCGAAACTGGGAAACCAGTTTGAGCGGCTTAAAGATGCCAGAATCAACAGCAAGAAGACCAATTTGGGCAGCTAGAAACAAATTGCTTTCTTTATTGGGAAACAATTCCAGCCCATTTGCTCCTGGGAAAAAGAGACTGCAAAGGGTAGAGTGAGCCTTGCTGATTACCATTGCATAGTGGGGGAGGAGGACCGCAGGAAGAGGATCGAGGAACGAACTTGGTCAACGATTTCTCCTCGTCATCATTGCCAAGAGAACAAAGAATATTAAGTCAAAAATCTGGTCTCGCTGTGTGATGTGTGGAGGCTTACTTCAAACATCCAGGTTATATATAGAAAGTCTGCAACAGAACAGTTGACACTCTGGGGAAAAAAATTACTGTAAAGGGAGTAGCAATCATAATTTCAAGCCACTTGTGCTGTGCTGATACAACACTTTTAAATATGAGGGAATACCTGGACCACCCACATGCTGAAGCCTACACTATGGCTTGGATTCCGAGCAGTCTTACAACTGCAATTTAAAAGATGAACAGACCAAAACATTTTGAAGAATTACTGAGCATGAAGTGAACGTGGTAGGGGCTATTTGACACTTGTAATTTTTCGAAAAATACTACCGGAATGTTGAAGACCCTATTCTTACAGTTATGATTTTTTTAAACCAAACTTTTCACAGATGTGGTAGTCGTTTTATTGGCCAATGAATAAAACTTAAGGGAAAATGGTGTTACAGTTATAGTAGGAGTTGCTGTATTACAATTTGTCGGTTTCAATAACTTGACAAAATATTCCAATAAAAACATTTTGTGGCAATCCATGTAACAGGTGGGTAAGTACATGTATTTGACAGGTTAGACAGATAACCAAGTCAGTTTGTGAAAAATTGCAAAGGGCTTCTTTTCAGGGTATTAAAATGAATAAAGTTTTTTGTCAGAAATATAGCAGTATAGTTATCTACATTTTACAAATTAACAAGTGGCATCAAAAAGTTTTGTTTGGGTAATATTTGTCAAAAATAACTTTTTGACAGTAGTACATGTATTTTATTAATGTAATGTACCATTTGCCATAGTTCCGTTTTTTTGATAGGGGTTGGAAATTGGAAATTATGTTTCCTTAAAGACGAAGAGAAATCTTAAATTTTTTTAGAGTCAAATTTTTGAAACGACACAGACTTTTTGACCACTCTGGGAAGTCTTGATCACTGTGCAGAAGTTAAGTCCATCACATGACTGGGTTAGTCAGGTGACAGGAGACTCAAGTTGGGGGGGTGAGTCTCGTATTCTCAGTCGCGGTTCAGAGATGGCTGGTGGCATGTGATGGCCTTGACTTTTGCACAGTGACCAAAACCTGATTTGGAATGGTCGATTAAATGTCTGTGATTTTTCAAAAATTCAACTCTGAGAGGTGAGATTTGTCTTCCTCTAAATGATCCCGGAGTCCAGCAACAATATTCCTTCCTAGTTTTTAATTGCCCTTACTTTCAGAAAGTCACCCCTACGTTAGCACATTTTTTTCAGGCAAATGATCATGATTAATATAAATTTGAGTATTACCTTCACATAACTTATTCCCTGGTCTCTAATGGCCATTTCTTATACAGGACAGGATTTGCATTAAATAAATAAGAATACTGTATCCTACATGTACCTGTGTTACACCCTGCCGTGTCCTTACTCAGCTGACCTAGGCTGTCCAGTTCAAGGTCATATCTGTCTTACTTGATGACAAGCTAAAGCTCAAAGAAAATAGAGTCCACACAGCAGCACAAAGAAGTGCTAAGCCAGGCAATATCAATACTAATCAAGTTTGATTAGGGCCAAGCCACATTAAGATCGCTTGCCTGGGAAAAGGGAATAAAGCATCAGCAGCAGCAGGCCTGACAGATTCTGCTGACCGCTTAACCCAACCTCAGGCATTAATCAAAGGCTAAAATCAAAAGACAGGACTTCTACACTGTTAGACCTACCACCTGCCAAAAGGAGAGTCACCGTAGTCACTGAGACTTAATTTTTCACTCTTTAAAATATAATACATAACCATAGCAACCCCATCAATCAGACCCTCCAGAATTCCGCGCTCAGAAAATGCAAATTCCATGCTCAAAAAAATCAAAATTCTGCACTCAAAAATAGAAATCCTGCACTCCCAACATGCAAAGTTTGCACTCAAAAACTGCTCTAAAAATAGACCGCCCAGAATTCTGCGCTCGAAAATACAAATTTTGCTCTAAGAAATCGAAATTCTCAGGTCAGAAAATGTAAATTTTGCACCCAAAACCTGCAATGATGCTCTAAAAGATCGCCCACAATTCTGCACTCAGAAAATTGGAAATTCTGCGCTCAAGAAATGGAAATTCCTTGCAAAAAAATGGACATTCTACAATCAGAAATTGGAAAATGCCCCCAATACCATGGAAAGTCTGTTTTTCCATGATTTTCTGAACCAAATCAGGCAATTCCACACTGCCACACTCAAATCGAAATTCCGCGCTAAATTCCGTGATCACGGAATCCTGGATGGACTGATCAATACCCCATAGTTACAGGTGCATAATCTGTAAGCCAGCATTAATTGATAATCATTATTCATGCAAAACTAGCAAAATACTTACCCAGTACATAGATACATGTATATATATATATATAAATTATATTAATATATATTAATTTTATTTTTATTTGATCATACAATATTAATGGTCTACTTGGAAATTGACTGTAAGGCACAAATAATTCATTTAAAGTATAAACTGACTTTGTAAACTCATACCATATGTTGTGAGGTCATATTTTACATTTTCCATATGGCTTAAGGCAACAGCCAGGACCTAACAAGTTAAAAGGGCCTTGGCACAATATTTCCAGGGTTTAAAGAAATCTTTAAATTTTAAATTGCTTGTTAAATACATGTACCTCAAACGAACATACACACAAAAGATATAATGATTGGTTGAGTAAATAAATAAATAAATAAATAAATAAATAAATAAATAAATAAATAATGGGAACTTCTCTGAATTGCATATAGTTCAAGGTTTAAAAGAGGGTAATTGTTATACCAAAGAAACACACAGAACTCTTTGGTATTCTCAACCAGTAATCTTTTGTGCCAAGCAGAACAGAGCTGGAATAATTTACCCATAAAAGGTTCGTAACTCATCTTTTCTTTCATCCCTCCCTTCCCAGCAGACCAGGGCACAACAGGAGAGGGAAGAGGAGACCAAAAACAAGGTCACGCTACTACCAAAACTGGGGTAGGAGCAGAACTGCTCAATCAGCTATGGCTCAGAGCACAACATTCACCACTGCCAATCAGCCATGCTAGCATGGACATCTAAATGCTGGCCAGAAAAAAAAAAACTTTCAGAGAAGGGACCCATTACTTTTTTTTTCTCAATAAATGATACCTTTGATGTGGTGCAGCATCTCAACGTGTTCAGTAAAAAAGTTTCTTGGTTGCTGTTGCAATGCCATATATAAAATGAGACAATATCAATAACTTTTCACTTTACACACAAATTTTTCAGTTTAGAAGTTTCTTTTTTGATTGGCTGGATCTACATGTATGGGCTCTATAACTTTTCCTTTGAAATTTATTGGTCCCAAAAAAATAAATACGACAACCACTTCCTTAAAACATAGCCTACATGTCATAAGTCGGGTATAACACCTACAGTGGCTCACTGAATGATATAACTGCTCTATATGTTGGTCTAATGAGTGAGGTAGATGTATTTGTTTGCTGAGGCTCCAATAATAGTTTTTATTTATGTGTGATTAGAAACAGTTTTTATATTTACCGGTAAACCGTAGATACCTGATCAAACACAAACAAAATTATTTGGGCTAGAATTCTTGGAAATATACATACAAGTTTAAGTTTGACTTAAGTCAACAATCTGGGACATGTGATTGCCTGAGAACTTAAGTGACTTAAGTCAAAACCAGACTTAAGTATTTTCGAGAACGGCATCCCTGGCTTCTGAAAAACTCAGATCTGGAAATAATACAAGGTTTACAGGCTTATAATACAAAACTAAAACTATATTCTTTACATACAGTGTACACTGCTTTTAGAAAATCGGATATATGTTTACTTTAAGGAAAAACAGAGTTTCCAAATGACTGTTTCTGGCTGTTTAAACCAATCTTATCAATTTAGGCTGGGACACTCAGCTCTGGAGTTTCTTCTATCTCTGGAGTACCTTCACTAGGTACTCATTGTGATTCTTGTGACCTTGTTTGCGCAAACATAAAACAGTCTTATTACAGTGGTCCCTATGATTTAAGACCCCTCTATTTAACAATTCCCTGCATTTTAAGACTGGATATCAGTGACACCACTTATATATTTTCAGCATAAATATCACTCTGTTTTAAGACCACCTTCAATTTAAGACCATATTTTACTCTCTGAATGGGTGGGGACCACTGTATTGATTGTTTTAGTCAACTATATCTGCTCTCGCACACGCTCAAAAGGCAAGTGACCAGCTTCAGCATCCCCCATGCTACAGACGCCTGGTGATTGGCTGGCTTCAGATCTGGCAAAGGATGGTCTTAAAATGCAGTAGTCCCTGCATTTTAAGACCACCCCTTCAGCCAGAAAATATGGTTTTAAATTGGTGGTTGTCTTAAAACAGAAGGATATGTATACTGAAAAATATAAGAATGGTGTCACTGGTAGCTTGTCTTAAAATGGAAGGAATTGTTAAATGGAGGGGTCTTAAATCACAGGGACCACTGTATACGCAAGGCCAGTCTCTTTTGTGCTAGAACTCCAGCCAGTGGTGAAGAACTCTTCTGGACATACAGTAGCTCAGCTGGGAACTGGCCCATAGTTTGAAACTCCCGATCATTATGAGGAATGAAGGAAAAGCTTTTACCAAGGCTGTGTGTACACTGATGGACTAGGAGAACTAATTGATCACTTACTGTATCATTCTGCAGGGAATGAAATATTAGGGGACTACAAATACAAATACCCCCGTACTTCTATTGGCACTAGTCGGCACATTAACAAAAGACTGAGATTGATTTGGGAGCTCTATGATAGATGCTACAATTGATATTAATCCATGAAGACTTATTTCCGCTTCCATAATGATAAATACATCCCTTCAGCATTCCATAAGTCAATTATCATGTTCCTAGTCTACCCCCACCCACCCCCTTCATGCTCCAAATTGCTTTTTAAGTGCATTTCCTTGCTCATTTGCAGTTAGATGTTTCTCATCTATTGGCTTGATATTTCCCCAAATGTTAAGGTATACTGGTGCAAACACGCTGAACAACTGTTCATGTGCAATTACCCCAGGCTTCCGGGCCTTACAAGAATTTACAGACAGCCCATTTACTGGGACATTCAGGATTATCCATTATGGTGGGCTTGCCTGTGAAATGATGACATAATTGATAGCAAAGGCAGACTGCACCCCCACCCCCACCCGTTGTTCAGATTGCTCCTCTCCTGCTCCCTCTATCTGTGTGAGAGATTACTCAATGTACCCATGTGTAATTGCTTTATATACTCATGGAATCTGGCCAAATACAGAGTTGTCACCAGTGCATGGAGTGCTGCAGGAAAACATGGCTTTGTGTATGCATAAGTAGCATCTCTCAATAAAACTGTTTAGTGGTGCTCAGCTGTCTGTAGATGTCTCTTTTTCTTTATTTTCCTCTTTTTTGGCTTTTGCCGCCACATACAGGTTCTTGCGCCTTTAAAGCAGCAGTGTATTTGCTCTTAAAACATTCTTGAAGCACACAGGAGCAATGAATAGGCCACAAAAGCCATGAAGCCTTACTTCCTTCCTTCTTTGCTGTGTGAGGAACCCGATGGATGTGACTTGAGCATTTTTTGTTTTAAGCATGTTAAAGCTGAGTGTTCCGCTATTGCAGGGTATGGAAATTCCACCCTACTTAACTGTAGGGTCTGAAGATCAGTGTCAACACAGGGGAAGAAAAATGCTGCTTTGAGGCAGTTGTCAAAAACTATATGGAATTGGACACTATCAGTTGTTTACTCAGATAATGGCATGAACTAGGGCTTTCCATTTGGTTTGTTTCGAGGCCAAAACTGCTGGGGCTAACTTCTTTAAAAAAATTGATATAAGTCCACCCCTAGTGATCTTAAGCATGGGAAATACAATTTGGTTGCAAAGGTAATTTAGTAAATTTAAGTCCATATCTAGACTTAAGATTTTCCAGAAACTGGTCCTAGCTAGTGGGAAACCAGAATATTGTGTGTGGTGTAAGTACATATACTGGTACATGTATTATCCTTTATTACATAGCCAGTACTGCAAAACCTTTAATACTGCAACCATAAATATTGGAAGTTGGAAAGTTGCTGGTATACAAATTTGTGGGCCTTTTGTTCTATCGCACTATTTGTATAATAATGGATCGGCTATATAAGTAAGGGGCTTTCTCCATTTTTACAAAAGATACTTTAAGTTTATTTTCTCAGCAGCTGCAACTTCTTTTCCTGCTTTAATGTACCACTCCGATCTTGTGCAGTCACATCCCGCAAAAATCTAATTAAATGAATTTTAGAATACCAGAAGTGCCCAGCTCCACTATGAGATATATGTGAAGAATCACTTAACCACACGCCCGACCGTGACCCAAGTTCCGGGGCTAAGTTCAACCACCCTACAAAACATTGGTCCATAAGTTTTTAACTCATGGTCAAAGTGCCTAAATATATTTAATAATCCCTATCTGCTATACCCCCCAGAAATGTGGGGATCCCAGTAATTGTCTCCAACAGGGAATGTAAGAAGGACCCCAAGCCCTGCTCAAGTGGTGGCAGATGCTGCAGTATACGGCAGCCGTGATCACGTCCACCTCATCTTGAGGAAGAACCCCCTTCAGCAGACAGTAGGGAGTAAGGGAGCATGCTGAGCTTTTGGCAGCTACATGTACATTCTGTAGAGTCAACTGCTTTACAACAACTTCTTTCTTTCTTTTTCTTCTTTTCTTTCTTTCTTTCCTTATTTATTTTAACTTATTTATTTCTTTATTCTTTCTTTATTTAGATATTTTTTATTTACTTATTAATTATTATTTATATTTTTTATTTATCTGCGTATATGGTTTGAAATAATTCGAAAGTGGTTTGTAGGAGCAGCAGAATTTTGAAATGTTTGAACCATTATGGAATTCCATATTTACTGAAAACAACAAATATTCCACCCCTACCCCCCAATTGAAAATGCATCTTTTTTTAAAAAGTTAAAAAAAAAGAAAGAAAAAAAAGAAAGGAAAAAAAAATCCAAGCATATCAGCATGGCCAACCAACAACTAAAATTTGAAAGAAATCCATTCAATATGGTTTGAAGATATTGGTAATCAATGCTGTGGATGACAGCTAAATGGGTGGACAACAGATAACTGACACATTTCGATTTCAGCACCTACACAGTGCAGTATTAGCTGAACGAAAAATGTGCTGGCATTGCAACTCTTATAGAATCGTTCTATGAACTAAATCTACTATATACTGCTATACCTGGTATATATGTTCCTGTGCTTGAGTCTATGGTTCCAATTAATTATTACCAGTGGTTTATAAATGATGTTTGACTTCAAGGGAAAAAAAGAATATTGAAATATATTGGTACACAGAATTATATTGACAACAGAACTTCAAGGTTGCATTTGCTCAAATTAAACAAGAATTATATAAATACACTTTAACTATACTTATATGATATACTAGGAATTTTGCAACATGGCTGAATTACAGCTGTACAAATCACACTAGTCTTACAGTTATAATTTACTTATGACCAAATCTAGCTTCCATATGTAACACTTATAAAAATAGTAGGGAGCTAAAAACAGCTAGAGGATTTTCAATGTCTATGGGGATGTCATGTACTGGTATGTGGAGCCCCAGCCACACCCTTACCTGACCACACCCTGCCACCACAGTGGCCATGGCTACAGTAACACTGGTTACGGAGTTCACCCTCACCTCACACGGGGTCTATTGGGGCAAGTTCCTGGTTCCTTGTGTCATTCATAACACTCCGCCTGCTCTTGTTCAAATTAAGCTAATTCCGATAGGAAGCCCTGTAAAAGCGGGATTTTTATTTCTACCTTGGTTGGTGACAGAGACTGTGCCATTCTCAACCTGATGAATTAAGAAAGGGTCCTTTTCCAGGGTCTTTGGATCATGACTGAAAGGTGCGCCAAGTTTTTTGTCAGATTGCTAGGGGCAAACCACCTAAAAGGAACATACTGGGATAGGTCTATAAAAATCTTAAGTCTTAAAACAGACTTAAGTTTACTAATCACCATGGCAACCATTACCATTTTCATTCTTAAGATTAGGTTGCGCTTAAAGATTTTTTTGTGAAAGTGGCCTATTGTGTCAAAATTGCACCGCTTGTGGATAATTTTCCTAATTCTAGATTTGTTGCTGTATGCATATTGTAGGGAGTACATGGGTCTATAAGATGATGACATTTGAAATTTTATTTTTATTTTTTTAACAGAGACTTAGAAATCGTACATCACCATTTAAGAGCCACATCTGAATTGAAGAACAATATTTAACATCCACCCCATAGATCAGTATTTAACACAGTTGATATCATATATCGCAATTTAAAAACAGCTACAGAAAACTTGTGGTTTTAGCAATGAGATAGCCCATGAATTACCACCACATCACTAATCACCCGGAAGCAGGGAATGCAGATCTTGATTCTCAAGATCAGAATTTGGTTGGTTCATTGGGTCAATCTTCCAAAACGACTGATTTGTGGGTTTCGGTCTATTCAATTTAAACCCATGTATTGTCCTTGCTGTGACAGCATTGTAAAGTGGCAAATATAGTGTGAAAATATAGATGATTTAATATCTTCTTCCTTGTTCTGATTCCACTGCCGCCATGTCAGATCTTGTGGTAGAGCCAGGAATTATACTTAGCCTATTAAACCTATCTCGTGTCTGACCTCAGGTCAATCTTTGTGAAGGGTGATTGAATTGGTACTTATGATACAGTTGAGAATCACATCAGTTATAAAATTTGCCAGCATCTCATAAAAAAAGCAATTCAGCTTTCATTTTTTATGAATTTGGCAACCCAGATTCACACACAGATGTACACACATAAAAATAAATACAGTGGGACCTGGGAATTAGGGACACCCAAGGGACTGTGAAAAACTGTCCTGAATTCTGAGGCGGTCTTATTTCTCAGGATTATTTCTTTGTACTGAGTAGGTCTACTACGGGGACTGAAGTGGCTGTCCTTAATTCCCAGGTTGTCTTGTCCCTATTTCTCAGGTGGTCTTAAAGACAGGTTTCACTGTACTACGTACCGGTAACATTCCATGCTTTTGGTATGTGTAGAGAAAAGCGTCTTTCAATAGATTGCAATTTTCACTCCTGGCTATCATTTTTCTACATGGTTATCATATCATCAGCAAGTTGCAATACAAACTTGGAACAAAGTGACCAAGCTTAGCAAAATGTATTTTTCAGTTTCTACAAATGCCTACAACAAAAAACAGAAATGGTTGAATGTACCTGGATCTGGCAAAAAAATGGAGAGGATATAAAGGTGTGTGACCCATGCTGCGGCATAAGATGTACCTGTGTTCTACCTGTTTTGTAGAAGAAAGAACTACACAAGTTCAGACACTGATAGCTTTTTGAAATTGAATACCATCACGTCACATTATGTGATTACAGCACAGAAGTAGTTGAATGAAAACATGTATCAATGGTAAAGATGGGTCTCTTTATCTTTTATAGGTAGAACTCAGAAGTCCTTAGAAGATGGAGCCTCAAAGTCAGGGAGAGAGCTTTTGCTGGAATGATGAAAGCAGCACTTTGCTGCACTGCCACACACAGATAGCAGTATCCAGGGCTGGGTTCTAGAAAAATCTTAAAGCTGAAAACTGATCTTAAGCATGAAAAAGACAACACTGCCACACGCATGACAGCTTTATCTGGGGACTCTCTGCCAGAAAAAATCTTAAAGTTGAAATCTGATCTTAAGCCATGGACGAAACAATGGGTAGCCAAGGTGACTAGTGACCCTATGTTTCTGGGCTTAAGCCTTGTTTCTGGGCTTAAGCCTTTTCTGGCAACTGGGACCCCAGGTTTGATGCCAGAAAAGGCTTAAGCCCAGAAACAAGGCTTAAGCCCAGAAACATAGGGTCACTAGTCACCTTGGCTACCCATTGTTTCGTCCATGGCTTAAGATCAGATTTC
>JAAUYG010126988.1_pt1 | contig 11992 bp, 14 predicted proteins | sample 7278091 | NCBI WGS metagenome assembly JAAUYG01 (sample SAMN14350201, study PRJNA611818) | marine sediment metagenome | isolation source: surface marine sediment (0.6m) | place: French Polynesia: Moorea | collected 2018-08 | reverse complement strand
ATTTCTCGACCAATAGGACTTGTCTGAATATTCAGACAAAAGTTTGATTGGTTGTTAGAGTCGTTATGTAAATGAGGGAATATATTAGTTTTGTAGTAAGATCTCTGTATCCTTTCCCCCTTTTTTCCAGAATGGCCTTAGCCAAATACATTGCGTAGCGGGTGGGAGAGGAAAAATACGTACCATTCGAAGAGTTCAAATTGGATGACTACGAAGGTCTTACCTTGGAGTGTCGGGACGCGATATTGGCCGTAGTTTGGAAATTTGCGTCACATGAGATTATATCACGGAGAGACGCTTGGATATGTCCCGACTCCTATCATACCGTTTCTGGGGTACGCAGGAGATTTTCGCATACAGAGACATAATGCCCTGGAAAGAGCGAGAGAAGACGGTATTTGTGTTTGCACGCTTCATAGAACTGATGCCGTGGGGTTAGATTTTCTGCCGATGGATGGTGATCAAGATATGCCTATACTTAATCCGTTGGTCGATGATTTGAGCGGCAGCAGTAGATGGAACCCCAAAGCTGACTTCGTGAGATTCTCAGATCTGCAGCCGATGTTGATGAACGCCAGAACCCGAAACGCGAGTATCTTGAATTGGATCTTGGAACACGAATTGAATTGGGCCGAAGCACACAAAGCGTACACAGCACACTTTTACGCAAAAAAAGCGGCGGAAAAAGATAAACAGATACAAAAAGCCGAAGAGCAAACAAACCGGGTTCGACAGGAATCCGCGGACGCGTTACGCCGAAAGTCGTGTGGCAGAGCCGCGGGCAATACGCTGATCTACCGGGAAACAAAAAACGCCGCTGCAATCTCCGGGTTTTCAGAGTTTCAGACCCTGGGTTGATCCTGTCCGACCAGACCATGCTGAAAGTGATGCGGAGCAGGCTGAGCCACAACCAGAAAACGGAGGCTGAGTTGCGGGATAATTTCGCGGAGGTGGAGAAAATCGCGGGGATTGGAGACCACCCGAACGTGATCAGCAACTGGCTGATGATACGGGCGAGGAACCGCTGCTTTTTGACCCGTACGTCGGTCCGGGGTCGGCGCAGAAAGAAATTTGAATTGTTCAAACTGGAAAAAGGGGTGTTGTGGCAGGGATCTGAAGGCGATTATCGAGTCCGCGAATCTTGGGCGGGTTTGGGAGCTGCTGGAAGACGATCAGAAACTTATTACCGACTATTTCACCAAGGCGGAATAAAAAACAGTGTGCTCCGCTTGCGTTGATGATTTGTACAGCATGGAAAATAATAGTAGGTTAGATGAGGATGAGGAAATTTACGTCCCCACCACGGCGAATCTGACAGAGTACGAGATAGTAGTCTGCCGCCCCCTATTTTACACGGGCCGGAAATTTCGTGCTGCCCGAGGGAACTAAGCTCATGTCTTCCGACAGCGGCGGTATGATCGAAACCGAGGAAAAATGGATCTTCGACGGGAAAACCGGGACGAACGGCGAGAAAACGCACCGGTTGGTGATGTACGCGACGCGAGCCTCTTCGCGGTGGTACGGGGACCGGATCGAGAGGCATTTTTTCGATTGCCTGGCCTTGTTTCACGTGACGGAGACCAAAAACTCGTGCAGCGAGTACCGTTCATCCAAGACAGTTGCGCTGTACAACGATGAGCAGGAGGAAAAGGCTAGCGTCGTTGGATAGATACCGACTTCGACGACAAGCTGACCGCGTTCGTGATGGATATCGAGGGGGAAAAGAAAGGTGACTGCGCCGACTTGTTCTGGGTGAACGCGTGCCTGTGCTATTTGGATAGAACCTATCGGGAAAATAGGCCGATCACCGCGAATGCGGTAATAGTCGAAGAGGTAAAATAAAATAAAATAAAAAAACACGCTTCTTAATTTTCTTTTTATTTTATTTTAAGATCATGGGATATCGGATACTCATAGGTGTCGCGTAGTCGACCAGCCGGTCTATACAACGCTCGGGTAACGGCAACTCTGCCAGATCCTTCGTCTGCCATAGCAAGTGTTTATTACACTCGTCCCCCAACCGGGACATCCCTTGAGTGCGAATGCCAAACCCGTCCAAACCCCGTGACACTATCAAGGGGTAGATGTTTTCGCCGGGGATATCCCACCAAAGAACGGTACGAAATCGCTGGTTGGTGAAGAGTGATATGGTGCGGTTATCCGGGTTAAAGTACAAGCCCACCGAGCCCCTGATGCAATACCAATTGAAGCGGTAGCCTCCTGTGCAGATGCCGTCACCGTTCACCGTCCACAGTTGATCACTTTTACCGTCCTTCTCCCAGAAGTACACCAAACCGATTTCGACGTAACGAGAGGGTTTATCCAGTTCCCAATATTGGACAGTGTTTCTATCGAAAAACCCGTACCCTATATACCACTGTTTTTCGTGGTCATTGTGGGATACTCCCCAAGCTTCCCAGTACCACGTCGTGGGAGTGGGACACGGCGGGATCCATATCGGGTCCGTCATGATTTCGGAATTTATCATTCACTTGGTGATACGGAAACGAATGAAAACATAGAACTTACTTTTTCTTCCTTTTTATTCTTATTATCCAAATACATTTGCTCCCTTCCAAAAGTACCTTGTTCTTTTTTCACTGCATCAGTTCTCCCTGTTTGCCCTCTCTTGGCTCTGTCAAGTAGCCCGGTTGGATCACGGGGGAGATGTCTCCTTTCGGGATATTTTTCCAAATCACGTCCCAGAACTTGCCGTCGAGGAACAGCGAAACCGCACGCCGGGTCTGGTTCCAATGCAGCCCGATCGTATCGATGGTTTGCCTGAAGGGACCGGTGCAGAAGCGATGTACCCCAATATCCGGATCCCAGCCGTCTCCGTCGAGTTGCCACAGCCGTCGTCCGTCGTCAGTGTGCTGTACTAGGCCGATAACGTTGAAGACTGGGCTTTTTCAACTCCCAATACTGGTCTCTTTCTTCTTCGAAACCGTGCCCGATGAACCATTGTGGAGAGTGGAAGCTTTCGCCACCCCAAAACCGCCACTGCCAGTTCGCCGGAGATGGAGGGATGGTAGCCATTTCTTTTAGTTCACGGTCGTCTCCTCGGCATCGCGATATTCGCGGTCCAGCACGCGATCCGTAACAATTTCTTGATGAAGGGCGGTAGCGGCAATTTTTTTATATCTGTCGCCAGATCAGCGATGCGGTTCAAGCAAACCGTCTGCAAAGTGGCGATCCCTTGAGTGCGTGGGCCGAAGTTGATGTCGGAGATATCTACTGGGCACACGTCGATCAGAGGCAGGGTCGGTTAGGACATCACTGCTTACCCGTGGGGTGGTGTTTCAGTGGGCTAGCACTATAAAGATTGGCCGCAGGTCCGACTAGTACAAGACGGGTCCAGTACACACACACACCAACTTGCAGTCGGTGATATGACCATGAGTGGTTGAAAGCTGACTATAAGCCTGATTTATCCATCCATCGATCAGAGGCAGAAAATGTTCGGGAACGTCTTTCCACAGCACGCCGTAGTAAAAATCCGAGATGAACAGGGGCACGGTCCGATCTGAGGGCTTCCAGTGCAGGCCGAATCGTTCCCAGATATCCCATCTGCCGTAATGGTACTCGCCGGATGGTATCGCCCACCTGGTCGCTCTCAGTGTCCACTGGTGGATTCCATGGTCTATATAAACCAGTCCGATACAATGGTCCGGATGTGTGGGACGAAGTTCCCAGTATTGTTCTACCGTCTCGTCAAATCCCGGTTGTTTCGCTATATATTTCCACAAGTTTCCGGGGATAAGATTCCACGCGCACCAGTCCCAGGCAGCCGGTAATCATGGCGGCAATTCATGACTGACGTTCCCAGCAAGCAGGCATGTGTGTGACCCAAATACAGCTCACACCTGTTTGCCTCTTTTCGGTGGCGGTAAACAAGACTATAAATCTAAATAGCAGCTGGCTGGCTGCAATTACACCTCCACATAAAAAAGGAAGACAAAAAAAAGACAAAAAATAGATTATGGCTGTCGAAAGGATTCCCACGGTTCAGCACGTGCACAGGGGTGGCAGATTTATGACACCCTCGAAAGCAAGCGGGCGCATGTGTGACCTAGATCATACCTGTTTCCCATACGCCCCACTCACTCGCGCTGGGGCCTACCTACCCACACGTGGTGTGTGTCAGTTGATCGTTGGCAAACCATGGATTGAAAGCTTGTTATCCCGCCTCTAGTTTACACCTTCATCGAGGAGAATTTGGATTCTCCGGCGGGAGATATGTTGTGGAAGTATGTGTACGGTTTACTCACCGCTATAGGAACCCAGGGCGATATTATACGGAAGCCGAGTCAAGAGATACCGCGAGGCCTCGGATAGGATGTACGACATCGAAAAGGTGATCTGCAGGCGCGTTAAACGCAGCAAGCCGGAATACTTGGTCAAGTGGGAAGGATACGAGGCTCCGTCTTGGGTAGCCCTCGATGACATGGATTACAGAACCGGGCGTGGATTGGATGGAAAACGCAAGAAGAACATAGGTTGGGAAAAATATGATATTTTTGCCGTATTTTTAGGCCTACTAGGAGGCAGGTTTGTGTTATACACTATGTAAGATAGGTGTTTGTGTGCGTATATTCGGGGCACTGACAGGGTTTTTTCCCTCCCTTTGCAGACCAAGCCACGTAGCCTGCGGGTAGTACAGAAACCCGGTGTCGTATGCAAGTGAGGATGGGGGCTTCCGTCACGGATTATCGGAGAATATAAAACACAAAAAACGAACAATAGTCTCGATTGGAAAATTTTATTCCTGCCTGTATCCTCTATGCATAATAAAGATTTAAAGTTCAGCATCACATTGGATTATCCTTTTTTCGATGTCCTGCGGTTTACTGGTCCGATCAGCTGCGATAAAGAAAAAAAGGGGAAAAATATATAGAAGCATATTGCGGGATCCCTGACCTCAGGATTTCTTGGTATATTCAACGGATGACACCAAGCACAAGTGAGTGTATTTTAGCTTTTTCTCAACTGAAAATAACACGTCCAGACCACACCTTCTTTAACACATTTAGGCTTAGTGGCGGGTTTGCACGACACCACCCCCTGATATAAAATTCTTTGCCGATAGGTGGCGAATAGATAGTATATCGTTACATATCTTCTGCCCACCTCTATACATTTTTTACACTACGAGGGTATAAGATTCGTTTTACCTGTAAGGTTTTACCCGTGTCTGGCGGGCAGTCGCGTAGAGTCTCGAGTTTGAGCGATAACGGCCATCTTCTTTTGCCGCCGTTGGTATAGGTCCGCTTTCGTTATATCGAGAGGAGGAGACTTTGCCACGCCGTACGCAACCTTTTCAACCGTCGCGACGCGGAAATGCGTTGCCTCGCACAGATCCCGATGGAGCGCTTCGTTGATATCCTTCCATTTGGAAAATATCTCTTTGGCCTTTTTCACGCAGTTTTCGAATCCATCCTGCTCAGACCCTATCGTCAATCTGTCGTGTCGTTCCGAGATGTGTACTATCAGAGGTATTCTGGAAAAAGAAAGAAAGAAACTGATCAGATCTCGATATTGTATTATATTATGCGTGCTATACTTTCTGACCGTAAAATATGGTTGGATTTGACTATACTAACGAAATGCTCGATTCGAGGATACTTACTTCCATAATTTGTCCAAGAGAGCTGGGGGATAGAAATTCTGCGACTCCAACTCGTCCAGATATCGTTGGACCGCTTCGTTCACCATCTTCGCCACGTTATGATGTAATCCCTCTTTTTCCGCCGCTCTTATCATCCTTTTCGCGAACTCTCCTAAAAAAACCCCCGGTGGCGCAACCACTACGCAGTAGAGTGAGAAGCGCTAAAGGCGGAAAAAAAGTCCGGGTATCCTTTCAGACCGGTGGTAAGGTGGCCCCTAAATCGAGCATTCAGAAGTATACTCAAATTCAACAGGCACATGAACAACCGGCGACACCAAGGACAAGTGTATATAGCCTTTTCTCTACTGAAATAACGTGTCCTTGACATTGATAGGTGTGACTTCGGGAATGTTCGCCCGGCAGATGTTTGCGTTTACGGATTTTGAGAGAGACCGGCATCTGTTGTGCTAAGATAGCAGATACTTTTTTTGACTGTTGTGTTTTTATTTTCTGGGAATTCGCACTCTTCCCGGTCCGTCCAGTTTGATCACGAAAAAGCGATGAGTGAAAATCTCGTAATCCGTGGTGGGCATCAGGTAGCGTTGAGAGTAGTTGTCCCACCGTTTGTAGAGGATTTCAAAGTGGTGGAAGAGAGGCGTTTTCAGCGAGTCACGTCATCGAATAGCAACAGCTGAGCTGATTCCCCCCACGTTGAAGAAGTTGTTTGCATCGTGTACGAAACAAGCGTTGAAATTCACCTCCAGCAGGTTTAGGAAATACATTTTCCCGTAGCAGCTTTCGGAGTAGATGAAGTAGTCGCGTTTCTTCACGTCCTTATCCAGAGGCACGAGCGTGAATTCCTTTGTCACGCTATCCGGGGCGATCTGACGCGTTGCCCAGTGGCTCGAACACATGATGAAAAGGGATTTTCAGATCCGGCTTGTTTGCGTACATATTGACAAAGTATCTGTAAGCCTCAACTCCCAGGCTTTATGCAGTACAGCACAGTATATACAGCAAAAAAAAACAAAAACACGTGCCTCAATGGAATGAGGGGATCCGCCGTTAGCGGCCCTGTTAGACGGTCTCCTGCAGTTGAGGCAGGTAGTCGCTATGTTTAGCACGCAAAATAGGCCCACATATCCCCGAAGGTCGAGATATATTATTTCCGCGGTAGCGATCCTCGCGGCTCGTGAGGCAACACCTCCCTCCGCTCCGCTCTCCTATCTCTACAATGGTGTAGACCTACAAAACTTATATACTCCCCCCTGGCTACTATGTGGTGATGAGGAGAGAGGATGAGGTTGTTTTAAAATTCCTTATTTTTTAAATAAGAATACCCCTACGATCCTCATATCCTCTCCTCCTCACCTACTACACTAGACCCCTAAGGGGGGTATTGTTTTTTTTTTTAGTCTTCATCCGACCACAGGTCTTCGGGCGATTTCTTAAAGTCTTTTAGCAGATCAGTTATCAACGGCCAGATACAGAGAGTGTACACGGGTTCGTTGGCGTCATAACCGTGCAATCTCATACATCGCAAGCGGAGCTCTACGTCCAACCGCGGTTCTTCGCCGGCCAGCTTGCGCTTGTAGTAATCGGCCAAGGCGAAGTGAAAGTTTCCGTACCCTTGTAGCCATGTCAGCAGCTCTCGCGGCGACTTGTCCCTTATGCGGTCCGCTGTCCAGGCGATAGCGGGTCGGTCCGTGGACGGCAACCACTCTACGATTGTTTTCAGGATCTCCTGCTGTTGACCCCTTTTCCGCGCTCCGTTGTCGCACCAGAACGCTTTTCCCACTTCGTACCATGATAGACCGCCGTCCAGGGGAATTGCTCAGTCCAAAGATTGAAACATCTCGTATATCGAAGAGTATAGGTCCGATTTCCGTTTTCAGAGCTGTACGCAAAAAGCCACGGCTTCCTCCAGCCGCACTCTCACGACTGTCGCCCGAGCCAGGTTTCCGCCGTTTCCGAGGGGCCCATCGACGAGGCACACCAAGGCTTTTCGCCTGTCTTCGTCGGTCATATCCAACTGGTTGCAGATTCGCAATCTGTCCAGATTGACGGATCCGTCCAGCTTCACCACGAAAAAGCGTTGCGCGAAAGTGCTGTAATCCGACGAGCTCATCACGTAGCATTGGGATTTGTTATCCCATACACCGTACAGGTCGAAAGGCGACGAGTTGGAACACATCACTACCTGTACGACCTATCTCGGCCGAAAACTCACCCCGTGCGATTTGCGGTTGATACCGCACCCCTTTCCCATACACAGAGACTTCAGGTCCGCGAAAGAGAGGCGTTTTGAGCAAGCTATCTCGTCGAACAGCAACATTTGGGCGGATTCACGCACGTCGAAAAAGTTTTTAACGTCAGTTACGAAGCATGCGTTGTAGTTTTTCTCCAAATCGGCCAAGAAATACGTCTTGCCATGACCGCCGCCGTCGGAGTAGTTATAGTAATGGCTTCTTCACGTCCGTATCTCCAGCCAGAGGCGTGAGCTCGAACTCAGTTTTCGCGGCGTCTGGAACGATTTGCCCCGTTAGACCGTCACGCTGCTCGAACGTATACCGAAAGGGGCTTTTCAGATCCGGGTTGTGAACGCGTTCTTTTTTGCGGCGCTCGTACTTCTCCTTGTTGGTCGCCAGAACGTCGTATTGCATAAAAGTGATATCTCCGTCTTCGACGCTCTCCTCGGCCGTCTTGCGCAGCAGACGTTGGTTCCGTTCTTTATTGCACGATATGTTAGCGCGTGTTTCGTTAAGATATCCTCTACCACTTTCCCGTAAAGAAGGAGGATTCGCGCGTTATCCACCCCTCGGGGCATCTTTTCCCGTAAAAACGCATCAGGAAAGGGTTGACAGGACGGCTTAAGCGTGAGAGTTTTGTCCATGCTGAGAAGTTTCTGTAGCGTTTTCATCCCTTCCCGCAGATCGTGTCTGGTTAGTGTACGTATGATCATTTCGTTCTCCACAGAAATCACACAGTTCGCTGATCTGTTTTCTGCAAATCGTTGGATACTCGTAGCTAATACCTCGTGTAACCCATCGGGGACTTGAAAAGTTAGGAATTTCGTTTGTACTCGTTTCGTGTTGTTGTCTGACACGTGTTGATCGGTCGCTTCCATCTCGAACGAAAGAGCGAACTACGGACTTTTTGCGCGACATATCTGCTTATTTTTCCTCATGCAGACGGATTTTCTCTGAGCGGGCGTTTGGTAAGATGCGGCCATCCATTTTTTCCCCCTTGCGAGATCACGCATTTTCGTCATCAGACGTGTATGTATAACGTGGATCAAGATGGCGCGCAAGGAATAATAATACGGGAAGAACGACTGACATTTTATATCATCGTGATTATTACAAATAAAATGATCACATACCCTACAACACCTTAGCGGTCTTGTAACGAAATTATTTATTCTGAGCCCCTAGTTTCTCGTATGTAGCCTCTTTACGACACATACATACACTGTTACCGTGTATACACACCACTTTGACTTTGGTACTGGCCGTGAGTACATAATGTCTTGCAGCGGGTCGCATGAGGCAAGAAGATACAACATACACAGCGGTCGGGAAGACGAAGGGTAACGTCAGAGCAGAAGCAGAAGCCTCGAAGGGTACAGCCAAGACGCAGGGAGCGAGATCTGGGAGCCACGCCGTAGGGGATTGGTCAGAAGACCTGTGGAAAGCCTAGGCGAGATAAACTGGGTATATTCATCGTCGTCTTCTTCTTCTTCTTCAGTAGACGTTTGCCGACCGTATCCGCGTATCGATCTTTCACAAACCACAGTAAAGGTATATTGTCCAACCGGGCATTCGCTTGCAACCGCTTTATAGAGGACAACGGAAAGGATGTAAACGATACGACGATCTTCTTTTCTTCCGGCAGTGTTGTTTTCACCACCACCGAGACGTCGTGATCGGGATTCATAAACTCCAGCATCATATCACCAAATTATGGCGGGTCCTTTTATCCACCACGATAGGCTGCCCCTCCTCCTCCTCTTTCCCGTCCGTCAAAAACCCCGCGGCATCTAGTACGCTTTCTTTCACTTTGGAATCTCGGACTTGATTCAACGCGTCTCCTATCACTCCTTCTAGATCTTCCACCTTTAAGTCGATAGGCAAAAGCTGTGCCACAATCACTTGGATCGCTAATTTCTTCTCATTCATGTGCGTGGCCACCAGATTGTCCGCCCCGGCTAACGATAGTATTCCCGTAGATTTAAACGGCTCCAGATCTTTATACTCGTTGTGTTGTTGCACTAGCCTTTTTCCCGTGAGAATAGTTTCATCGTCCGCGGCCACGCTCAAACGATTGATAATCACCTGGGTTTGCTCTAGCGTAAATCCCATTTCACCGAGGATACCACTCAACGTGTCTATACTGGCGGCGGCTTCGTACACCTTTTGTTTATATTTTATACCCGGCATAGAGCGGCTGTGTTTCTTTTCGAGATCCGCTCGAAGTCTATCCAGTCCGCGAAGCGCGTCCGACTCGTACCTAAAATTTCAGTCCGATCACGAAAAAGTAATTTAAAAGCTTTTCCAACATGACGGATCACGAGTTGGACACGTTTATTCGTGAGACCCTCGAGGAGGATAAAACCTTTCTTCGCACGTGCGCGTAATATTTACATTGATGGGAGCATGACGACGACGGTAACAGTTGTTGTTCATTTTGCGTGTTTGTGCACGAAACGACGTCCGCGAAGAAGCAGCACTTGGAAAAGGTACGTTCATTCGCTCTCAGGCAACCGCTTACTTTGCCCGGTGTTCTGCTCGTTGTTAAATATATAGAAGCTACGTACGAGCAATCCACGGTCTCTATAAATCCGCAGGATGTAGTGCTTCATCTTATGCTGGGTCTTTGTCCCTCAGACACACCCGCGTCCCACAGTGTGCGAACACATATCCCGATCTTGATCGACCTTTTGGCCGCCGAAACGGATCAAAAAAAAAAAAAAGAATTTAACAAAAAACTTAGCACGATACTGTTGATTCTGTTGACGAACATGAAACGCGGGGGTTGTTTCGGTTATGACACGCCGGTTCAATCATGGTGTATCTATTCGAGTATGGGAACGTATCTCGACGCTCTGGGTAACAAGAATCTACGTACGTATCTCCGGCAACTCGTTCAACCTTCGTGGGTCGTGCGTAAAAAGAAAATACCGCTAGATAATTATTACGGACCCTGTAGCTACGGAACTTATCAGCCGGGTTTTGAAGAGGAAGAAGAGGAAGAAAAAGCGGAATCATCCGCAAAACAAGATAGCACGATGATCTTTTGTATCGAAGGCGAAGCCTCTGCCACTTCCTCCGAAGACGAAAAATTCCGTACGCGATTCGCCGCCGTCGACGAGCTAAGTTCCACTGTCGAAAAGCATATGACCGTATTGTACGGGTTACATTGGCTGTGTTCGGATACACCGGTCGAGTGTATGGAAACCATGATCTCCGCTCTCGATATGTCCGGATGTCTATTTTGCTCTGTATGCATATCTAACCCCGCGGTTCGGCTCTTTTTAGTATAATAAACTTCTATATAACTTCTTTTTATATTTTTAGTATTTTTAGTCGAATATAGGTACACTAGAGAGTGTACCTATATTCGTAATTTGGTTGTAGTACTATGTAGTTGTTATATTTTAAATGTTGCTGTATTCAACTATATTGTGTATTCAATATATACATATTCTGCCAGGTGTCTACTGACCTGCTACTATTACAATTAATGCCGACATGCTATTGAGGTCATTTGGGCTAAAGGTAGCTAGATCCCCGGGGGATGGTCACTGCTTGTTGCACTCACTTTGCCGTTCTGTTAAAGAGCTGCATGGTTTTGCCAATATTTCCCTTGATATGGTGAAGGCTAATGTGTTTTTGGAGACCCTGGAGAATAGAGCTCGGTACATTCCCTTTGTAACACCATCCACATCTGAAGCCCTTGTGTCTGGTATGCGTTCGTACTTGGTCGACAAAAGCTACAACCAATCATATGCTGACCTGGTGCCCACGGTGCTGTGCAATGCTTTCAATATCCAGCTGGATGTAATGGAAGAACAATTGGATGTATCCCTCAGACGTTTCAACGTGCTGCCAACAGGTAAACCACTCGCGCCGATAGTGCAGATACACAAAAAAGGTCCCCACTATAATGGCCTCATCCCAAAACAACGACGGCCTTATGCACTGGATAACCAATCTAACAGCAACCGGACCTCTGCAAGAGCTGGTAATCTATCGTTATCTGACACAATGGCAGGGCAGAGCCAACTGTACACACAGAGGCACTACAGTGTCAGCGACCTAAGAGGCATGAATGGACCTTATGCTATCAAACGGCCTGTGAGAAAACAATTGTTTAAATACGGAATAT
>JAAUYG010118578.1_pt1 | contig 11992 bp, 11 predicted proteins | sample 7278091 | NCBI WGS metagenome assembly JAAUYG01 (sample SAMN14350201, study PRJNA611818) | marine sediment metagenome | isolation source: surface marine sediment (0.6m) | place: French Polynesia: Moorea | collected 2018-08 | reverse complement strand
GTGAACCCACCAGCTCTAATTATGACATAAATCACCATAAACGCTGACAAAATAATTACAGATGACACCGTAAACAAACAAAAATCATAAGCAACAAATGAGAGAAAAACTGCCCCGGGTGAAGACCCTCGCCTGTGCGGAAATCTGTGTGGCCCCTTTTCTTTCAGTTTTTTGCTGCAACCCAAAATGAGCAGCTATCTAATCATTCAGTTCGCCTAAGTTATTTGGTTTCCATTTTGCGAATTTGTGACTAGAGGCGGCAGAAAAGGAAAATTCTTTCTTCCGGAGAAGAACTAAAAAAGGGGAAAACTTAACGTAGAACGTCCTTATTTACATTTTGCATTTGATGCAGATACAACGTGGTCACTTGATGCAAGTACGAACGAAATTTGGTCTGTGTAAATGAGTGATTTTGGCTGCGTGCTCTTGGCATTATCAATGCACTTCCGTGCGTGGGGCCACGGGGTAGGGCCGTAAAAGTCCTGACGGAGGTTGGCTGGCAGAGGGGCCGTTGGGTCCATTGGCATAGGACGCACCGTTTACCCAGGGTCTGAAGCCATTGACGGCGGGATGAAACTGAGAGTCAGATTTGGGGCTGCTGGATAAGGTGTGATGCACCGTTAGGTGGTGCGGAGGTAGCTGCGGGTGATGCCCGCGGAGATTTCCAGGGGGCCCCACGTGCAGCCCGCCCGGTCTTTGGTGCGCGGGCTGCTGTGGTTGCTGCAGGTTCCCAGTGGAGGGTGACGAGGAGGTGGCCACGTCGGCCAGGGACCAGATGCGCGGCTTGCTGGGGTTGCTGGGATCTGCCGTGGTGGACATGCAGCTGGATGAGGTAGAAGCTGCTGAGCTGGAGCTGAGCACAGGAGAGTGAGGCGGCAGACCCGCCAGCCGGCACTGGTTCTTCAGCTTATCAGCATCTTTCAAACCAAAGTCATCATCGTCGTCACCGCAAATATTGAGTTCATCGCCTGAAAAGACACAGGGTATTTAATTGAGTCACAAATAATAAACAGATGAGAGAAAACCACTTAAGCAGGCATCGAAATCTCGCACCACACGAGATAAGGTGGTGACAGATAGGACGAGTTTGTATTGGTTGGTGTCAGGGAATATGTCAAGCTATTTTGTCCACTGGTTTGTAACAGCCTGTCCTCTTGGTCAGCCCACAAACAAACGAAATGCAACCAGGTAGGTCTCCAGCCGGACTGTTGTCCGGGTCATGACACTGTCCACATAAATAAGGAGGACATATGATGTGACATAGCACCAGATGAAACCGAACAGAATCCTGCTCTTGGGGAAAGAAAAAAATTATTCTTCTGTGAATTGTTCAGTTCATCTGCAGCACTTCTTGTGTTTCAAAGCGGACAAAAACTTCTGCAACCTGCTCGGTCTCTCTCTCTCTCTCTCGCTCTCTCTCTCTCTCTCTCTCTCTCTCTCTCTCTGTGTATTGGTTGGAACTTTCTTTTCACTGCTTAAAAAATGGTAAAAATTACGCGCATTGAACACGCGCTGAAAACAAGAAGAAATGGTTTGATCAGCTGGCTTTTTTGGTCTTCGCCCTGTTTTTTTTCTGCAATCAATCAAGAAATTTTATGCCTAGCTTTCTTCATCTTCAAAGCCCTTGCTGTGCAACTTGCAAAAGTATATGCTTTGCATTGCGAATGCAAATAATAATTGTATAGTCGGTGGTTGATTATCACAGACCAGGGATTTGATTAATTGATTCTCCACGCCATGCGTTCAGTATAAATTTCTGATGATTCGATAAATGGCGACGCCAACAAGAATCAGATAATGTCTGGACCATTTTACTATTTAAGCGCCTGTGTCAGATAAGGCTGGGGCTTTTAAAAATACAACCTCAGCCATCACAGCCATGTAAAGTCCTTATTTATGGTCATATCTCGGCACATCTACAGACATTGATATGCCCTGTACGATCCCACCCATGTTCAAAAAGGGAATACAAGTACTAAAAGCCGTGCCGACCAGCAGTTCGCACCAGTCGCACTGTACATTCGTTTCAGACAGCAGCGGGTGGAGCAGCCCTGAGTGACATTCAAATTTTCCTGCATTGATGAATGTTTTCCGATGGAAAATGTACAAAATTACAGAACATTGGAAAGATCATTTTTTCAACCTGACTTTTTTAAAATCGAAGATTTTTGGTGTTATTAATCTAAATGGCGGTGGCAGACATGCGAGACAGATGTCGGGGTTATTTATCTGCTGGAAAAAAACATCGAATAAATGTTTTTTAGACCTGAACTATTGAACGAAAAATTTCAATGGTTTGGACGTCATAAATTTCTCACAAGAGAGTTTGAAGGATACACAGAACAGACTGACTTTTCTTGTTTTCTTTTGTTTTTTTTTTTTTTTGGAAAATTGCTCTCTCGTTAGCAACGAGACAAATGGTTTCCTTTCTGGCCAAGGTTAAAAAATTAAAGATTCAATTTTTTAGGGAGAAATTTTTAAATCAAAGTACTCAAAATGAAACCTAAGTAATTGATGCTCAGCTTTTATAGATGCCAAGTGTGAAACAATATCAGGTCTGTCGGCGTAGAAAATGAGCGGTTATGGATTGCTTTGTGGCACAGCAGTGTAACATTCCCAGTAGCATTGCCTTAGGCATCGTCCCTAAACATTTGGGGTCTTGCCAGCTAAATACATACATCTTTATTTTCCTCCAGTGGCGTTAAAGCTCACAGGTTCACATGGAACGACAATTACCTAAATTGCAGGTTAGGACGTTAGGCTGCACTTTTGTGGGACGGTTAAGAACAGACTAGCTGTTTGGGAAGATAGTTTTGTGCCTTTTCAGCATGAGTCCATCTGATTAACACAGATTGAAACCATTCACACAACAACAGCATTGTTGTCTTTCGAAAGTGCTGCGGGAATTAACACTTTCTGTGATGTATATTGTATATTGTATTGATGTTCTCTGAGTTCACTTTTCTCAAGTCTCCTGTCCCTACTACATTTACAATTCTTTTCCTTTTTCTACCTGTTACTTTTTGGAATGGTAGTTTGTGATTCGTGGCCAAAAATAAATGTCAGAAAATGTTTCTGACGAGTGATGAAGACGCAGGTCCCGCTGCAGCGTTTGATCACAGTGATTCAGGTCACAATTGCTGTAATTTTGTGCCGTTTTTTGAAGTTTAGGCAGTAGTCAATTGCAGGGTTGGGTTGCGACGAGGTTGACATGCGTGTGCAGAGGCTGTCATTGGCAAATGAACTGTTGCTCGTTGGGTGAATTTGCTACTAATCGTCAGGTGAAGAGGCAGAATGATTGATAATACATCACTTGTCTTTCTCCATTATCCTCGTATTTAGGCGCAGCATTACGCAGAAACGTGATTACTGTCCCTTGTGGCAAATGCATTACGGCTGCGAGTCACTCGACAATGAGCTGCCCATTTCTGTCTTGAGAGAATTTCGCAAGATTGCTACTTTGACGAAAGATGATTGCCTGGCAATTGTCATCATCATTGTGACAATTAGAAAAATAGCATCACAGACTGCATTGTGTTTCTGTCTCGTATGGAATGTCAAGTTCATTTTGAAATACAACATGTGGGGCATGTATCAAATTTAATTTCATCGAGTAACAATCATATCTTTTGACTACTACACTCTAAGCTGATCCACAAAAAGTTCCCGAATAAACATGCCTCCTTTGTGATGGTCTTCTCGTACTTGAGGCCTCAGACGCTAAGCTAATGGCTTTCTGTGTAAACTGAATGTAAGAATGTGGCGAAAGGAAGTGCATTTGTGACAAGACTTGCACATTTCGTGTTTTGAGGAGAGGAAAAGTACTCGCTCAAATAAATATGACAGACGCCTTCGAGTGTTTGTTGAGGAATTTCACCAATGAAGGCAGACAAACTGTGCAGTCGGATAGGAACTGCGACTCTGCTTCCTGTGTAGTTACTCGTTTGTACAAAAACAAATAGACGCGAATCCCATTTCCATTTTTCAATGGAAATTCCTCTTTTTTGAAAACCCAGTCATAATTTCATACTCACCACCATCAATGTTGACGTCAATGTCATCATCGTCCTTTTCTTTCTTTTCCCCGTCCTTCTTTTCGTCCTTCTTGTCGTCGTCGTCATCATCATCGTCGGAGTCGAGTTTGTTTCCGTCCTCGTCGCTTCTGTTGCGGGGAGACCAAGTCATCTTGTTTTCTTTCTTCAGTCTTCTTCTGGCATTGGCAAACCAGGTGGACACTTGTGTGAGGGTCATCTTGGTGATGATGGCCAGCATGATCTTCTCACCCTTGGTCGGGTAGGGATTCTTGATGTGTTCTTGCAGCCAGGCTTTCAGTGTGCTCGTTGCCTCTCTGGTGGCATTCTTACGTTGAGCCAGGGCACTGAAAAACAAGAAAAAATTTTGAGGATGTTGCAATTTTGTTTCAAATACATGTAATCTGTTCTTCAAAAGAGGGTTTTCAGTTGGCGCAAGTATAAATGTTTGGGGTTTTTTTTTTTTTTGAACAGACGGTGAATGGAAGGTCTTCTGCATTTGTCTCTGACACGCATCCATGTTTAATTCAAGCTCGCACATGACTGGACAAAAAGCTAATTTTTCGCCAAGTCAGACCTCTGCCACTGCGGTCTGCAATATTGTTAATTAAAATTTTAAAAGGAACTTATTGGCTTGTCTTTGACAGTGTTATTCTTTGGCTGTGGATGAGAGGTTGCAACCTTATCAATTAATGAATTGACAAATCTCTCTGGTGGCATGGGGAGCCTCAATGAAAGCACAGAGCCGTTGCATCTGCAGAAACGGTACAAAATTCAAAAACTGTGACATTCGTTGTGTGGTGGTCCACAGAATGTCTCGCAGCTAAACCCTTGGTTTGAGCCCCATGTGCTTGCCCCTTCCTGACAGCCTCAAAGGCGGAGGTCAAACGGCACTCGACTGAGAGGGAAATGGAGCTTCGTGTTATCTTCAAGTCATGCATACACATCTCCTTATCTCCGCTTCTTTGGGAGAATGTCCCCAATTTAACCATTTTCAAGTCATTTCCTACAAGATTTCAAATTTCTGTAATGGGACGTTGTAAATTAACTTTTTCATTTCTTTTGCTGAGCTGACGACGACGACGCTTTGCCTCTCCTCCAAGCAAATGGCAACTTTCACCCCACTGAAGGCCCAAATATTGACTCGGCTGGCACACAACTGAGTAAGAAATATTTAATGAAACTGTAACAAGCTCTCCTCTCAGATGGTAGTGTACCCTTCAATTCATATCAAGGCAGTTTTATTGATCAAGTCTTTAACACCTGAATCAACATGGTACCTTAGGACAAATATTGAAGGCAGGCGGCGTGACAGAGTGAAAGGTATCGGGCCACTCGCCTGCAAATCTGAGCTCTGTACTTTTGATTCATTTCATTGTCTCCGCTGAATCACAGAACTGGTTATTTTTCCTCGTTTGAAACATCCATCAAGATTAAAAGGACACCAGTCACGTTGATGTTCCTTTTACATGACGTTGTGTTATTATTAACTTGAAGTATGTATCTTGGGAATTAAAAATAACTTGAAAGCGTGTAAAGGCCGCTGTGATTGAACAATACACCTATTGGTTCACAGATGTTGCATTTACTTTTTCATACTCCCCAGCCAAGGATGTCACCCCTTTTCGCAGCGTCCTTTGATTCTCCCGACCAGGTGTTTGAGTTTCATCTTTTTTTATTGAGCAACGTGAGACACGCCGACGTGACCCGAGAATTATCATCTCCCATTGAAAAGACAGAGGGTCTGGTTCACCTATTGGGGGTAAATGTCTGCTTGGTAGGAGAGCAGTTTTAATCAGAGGCTTGCAAAAGGCAAACACGGGCTAAACCTCAAGTATTCTAACTCATTCAATGCAAGGAAATTGAAAATTTCTTGCAAAACAACTTGTCTTTGATGTGGTAGCTGCTCTTAGCAAAAAGAAATCCTTGTACAGGCAGTTAAACAAAGTAAAATGGAAGATGCGATGTGACTGATTTTTTTCTTGGGTGAAATCATGGCGTGCAATTTTTTTGTGCGTTACAAGTCTGAAGAGCTTGTCTCGCAAGTTTGACAAGAGAAGAAAGAAAGAACTGCATAGCTTGTGGGATTCTGTTACGTGCCTAACAGGTGGTTAATAGAATTCTAATTATCAGTGCCTTAAATTGCGGGGTGGAAATCAAGTGGATAATGTATCTTTTTATTTGGTCAAATTAATCATTATTTTACAGGCAGATGTAAGCAAGCGATTAAACCGCAATGTTTCTAAAACTAAATTCACTGCGGCCTAAATTGAAATGGCCTCTGGCGACGAAAACCCCGAGTGACATCGAGCCCTGTGAAATTTCATATCGCTCTTGTTGTGTTACGGGGATGAAAAGGTGACTCTATCAGTAAATACATCCGAGCGTTTATCGGACAATAATGGCTGCCTCTCGTGCGCGTTACGTATTTGTTACTTGACCAATTACAGCATTTAGTTTTGACTTTGCCTGAGAGTGGCGGGAACACTGCACTGAAGCCACCAAGGAAGAGTTTTAGTTAGTTTGTTATCTTTATCATCTGCCCTTGTGTGGCGGATAAATTTCCCTAAAGAACTGGCCATATTTGAGATGGAATGATAGGCACAGTGCCTCCTCATCCCGCAGGCAAAATTATGCTTCCGAGCCAGGGTCCATTGATACGGGAGACACGAAACGGGCCACCGGCCCATCGCAGTGGGAAATATAAATCTATATTGAAAGCACTGACAAACATTTCCAGTGGAAACTCATGGCTGCCCGTGAGCTGCGCAGTGAACAGAACAGATGGAGCGATATTGACTTTACATTATGAGTTAATCAGGCCGCTGACCGCTCTGTATTTGTGCCTGATACTTTTTCCACAGTGAAAAGAGCACAAGTAGAAATGAGTGATTCTATCTTTTGGAGAACTGCAAGAATTTTATTTTTTGCTCTGTTTGGCAGTTGAAAAGGCACGAATTCACAGGGAATTGAGAAAACCAAAACAACAGAAGCGTCAGAGTCCCAGGCATGGAATAATCACAGTTTCTTGCCTTCTCAGTTATATTTTTAGCTGAACAAAAGAGAGCATACCTTTGTCCGTACGGGTATCCGCCCATGCCGGTTGGGTCGTACGGATAGCAGGGCGTCGGGTGAGCGAGGCTCCTCCAGGCGTCTGCGCCGTCCTTCAGGTCATACGCCGAGTTCTGCAAACAACAAACACGAGCACTCTCATACACGCCGGTCAGGGGCCAAGCAGTGGCCAAAGACATGTTTCTTGAGTCTCAAATGCTTGCTCTCTTTCTTCTCTCTCTCTCTCTCCCTCTCTCTCTGTGACGATAGTTGCCATGAAAGTTGCATTGCTTTGGGATACAACACCATTGACGCAAATAGCTGCGCGTAAAATTGTCTCCACTTCCGTTTCGCAACAAAAAAAAAATTGCAATAAAGCTTTCAAAATGGTGGACACTGATAGGCTTTGCCGCTCAGTCAAACGTGTTTTTATGCGATACAATGGTGGTGAATTGACGCGGTACTCATTTACATATTTTTCTGTGTGTGTATTTTATGTTTGCATTTGTGGACAGGACCAAATGTTGCCAACAACGATTAGAGACATGATCATGATGGTTTTTTTCTGGAATAATTAATGCTGATAAAAAACATGGAATGCCTTCCCGCGCTTTCTGGGTTCCATACTTCTGCTTCTTCTGTTTTCATTGCGCACTTTGCCATGCGCTGAATGTGAGTTTCCAGTTCATTTCCGTGGCATGGCAAAATTATGCGTTTTGCGGGTCAATCAGATGATTGAAGATTGCTTGTGCATATGGGGTAGGAGCAGCTCACACTGCCACTTATGAAATGAGAACTTGCCCCGGTAATGAAAGCCCTGTGCCCATGCGGTCTCTTCGTGCGCACGTGAGCCGTAATTTGCTGCATAATTCGGCACGGTGTTCTCGTTACACTTTCAATTTGCCGCTTTTTCCTTGAGTTTCGTCTCTCAATTAGAGTCAAATGGTGGAAATACTCTTGACAGAACGCATCCGATTTGCGTCGTGATGTGATTGACAGTCTTTACACTTCACTGAGAATTGAAAGACAACATTCGAAAGAAGCGAATATGGACGGCACTTCGCATTTGTTTTAACGCTGACACGAAAAAATTTCTTCGTCGCTGAATATTTTATCATGTCGGAGTGATTTGCTTTATCTGGCGGATTTTTCTTGCTGTTGCGGTTGGTACAGTGAAATCTATCATCATCCACTCGACCTAAATGCGTTCTGTACTCCAGTGTCTACTTTGTTAAAATAATATTTGTAATGAAGAATAGTTATCAGAAACAGCTAAGTGCGTCGGAGAACTACCATTAAAATGTCACCGACAACTTGGGAAGCGGAGGGTTAGAACTTTTGCAACTTGCAATCGGTAAGGTGTCAGGGTGTCCAACACGGAACAAGTGTGTTGAGTGTTCAAAAACACGACTTTCGAATTGCAGTGCCAAAATTTTTCGGATTGACAATTACCCTTTCTGAGCAGATTACGTCAGCAATGGCATGAGTGCGGAGAATCACAAAAAAGGCAAAAACAAAACACAACACAAAGGCAAAATGTTTGAAAGCGTGAGCAATCAGAGTCAAAGAACTTCCTCTGCGAGGCGATAAATGCACTGCATAACTCAACCCTCTTCAACAAAAGCACAGAGGGAATGTGGTTTTGTTGTGAGTGAGTCTCGCTGTTGGTCTACGGGGGTTTATTTGCACTTGGCTTGGGAGCCGAAATGGCGATAACCTTGCTGCGCGTGCCCCTGTTATTGCTCGGCAGTCGGCCTCCCCGCGCGCGAGAAGGCAGGAGCCAAAATTGAGCTTGGAAAGAAGAAACATAAAGTGTCATTGTGAAAAAGTAGACAGCTTCCAGGCAGGGCCTGACTGACTTACCAGTGGGGAGTAGAAGGCGGATGGATCAGCGCCGAAGGGGACGTAGCCCTGTGCGGCGTAGCTGCTGTAGACGGACTCGCTGAGGCGCGCGGGGTAGGACAGCAGCGACGCGGAGCTGTACTGGCACGAGCACACCGTCTGCCCCGTCGTCGGGTCCGTCATGATCGGCCGTCCGCTCTCACAGCACGACGTCGTGACGGTCGTCTGCGGTGTCGACCCAGCTGACATACTCAAAAGCTGCAACGAGATAAAGTACCGTTCAGGAGCGCACCAGCTGATTGAGATAAATGGCGCGGGCATTTTTTGAAATATGTGGCTCGCCGCTTTTGTTGTAACGTCTTTTTTTGCAGGAAAATTTTGCCGTGTTGCTTTTCCTGGACAAGCAGGCCACCTCAGAGAATGTTTGCTCATTTGTCCAAAAAAGTGCCAAGAGACTTTCTGCCCTCAACATACAGAGAGTAATCTTAAGATTAACGATCGCGAGCGAACATTTGAGAGTTTCTCCCAGAAAAGCCATCGACAGCGATTATTCATTGCCACAACATCATCCTTTGGTTAAATACAACCCGAAGAGGGGAAAAAGCGGGATCGAAACAGTCGACAAAACAAATGGATTTTTAATCTGAGAAAAAGATGCGATCGTCATTTTTTGCGGCAGAACAAGTCAGCTCAGCGCCTTGTGGCTTGTTCTATGTCATTGACGGCTGGAGACAAACTTATGACAGCTTGTAACATAAGTGAGAATTTGTTTTAATGATTTCCACAAGATTGTGTCTGTAAGTATGCTCTTGTACTCCTAACTGTCAATTTGTGGAGAGATCGGTCGCTTGTTTGATGTGTTGACTTGCACTGAGGATCTCTTTGAGGTGTCAGATTTTTAATATTTAACCGCGTGATAAAGCGAGAGCAAATCGCACTGCTCCCCAACGTAACACAAAAGGAACACAAGCAAACAAACACCAGCTTGCTATCTCAATGTGAACGCTTACGCAAGGAAAAAACATATTTCTCCGACCACATAGCCACTGGTCTGAGTTATCCGTGCGGCAAGTTTACCTATCTCATTGGACTTTGATCGCGATTGATATGGCCGTGTGCAGAAACGGCACCGAATAAAAAAATTCGCCCAGCAAACGGTTTTGAGCTGGTGCAGAGTAGATGATGTAAATACCTGAGACGAAGCTAACGACGAAGCTGCAGTCGGACAAGCTGTGTATCCAAACTGTGGATAAGCCATCATTAATTAAAGCAGTTAATGCACCTTCTGTCCAATATGCTTGATGTGTCCTCAAGTGTCGGTTATTGTAAACTGATGGCTTTAGCGGAAGAGGTTGTTTTTCGCAAAGTCACCACTGTAGTGAGTGGCGCTCTCAGACAGGGGGTCTGCACGCTGAGTTGGTGAAGTGGCCCGGGGTCCCAGCTTCTCGCGGCGATCCCACGTCGCTTCGCGCGGAGTACGCGTCGCCTCTCACTCACTGGATGCAACCCTTAGCAGAAGCAAAAACAAACAAATCCCAGATAGCAATCTTGGGGTCTGTTGTGTGGAAGAAAAGTGCACGAGTCTCTTGCAAATCCGGTGTTTTACTCACGTTTGTGGCAAGCATGCGGGCATAAGCCGACTAATGCCTCACGTAACCTTCGATGGGTGTTTTATTCCTGCATGCCTTGCTTTTCCCTGACATTCCATCGACATGACGGCGGCCAATACTGAACGGCCTGGGCCTCGACCTCCAATGTGTCGGCAGTTCCGATTGGAGACCAGTTCACATTACACATTCATGAGGCGTCACCTGACAGCTGCCACTCAAAAATAGTTTGAGCCTCCGCCTTTTTTCCAGGGCTCCAGCAGAATTCCACAATTTTGCGGAGAAATGCGTCTCTGTTTTAATTATAACTTGATACCTGCATTTTGGGTTATGGTTATGAATTGCTGAAGGGTAGGTCATGAAACCAAGCGTGTTGTACACGCAGAAGGTATACAGGACGGAGGACCACGGAGAAGGAACCCTCAGGCAAAACGCCTGCACTACTGCTCTGCTCTTCTCTTTATGGAAGTACTCAAACACCTGAAAGAAAGCTTCCACTACCGGCCAAATTTCGCCAAACTAATGGTGTCAACATGCGCGTCGACAAAAATGGCCTTGCTGAAGAGGTTATGCAGAAATAAACAAATATTTAGCCTCTGACACAATTTTCTATTTGTCTGTCTGGGTTCTTATCAGTTTGAATTTTACTCGTTCAGGGGTCTGGTGAAGATAAAATTTCGTTCAAATGTTTAAGTACAATTTTCCCAACTGTAACGCATTTCTTTATGAGCACATCTTGACCCTGTTCGCACAGCCAACAATTGGAATCTCCCTTTCCATGCAGGTTCTCAAAAGTTGTGCGCGCTGCCATTTCTCTTGTCAATGCGAGAAGAATCCAGTGATTCTCTGCTTCAGACCAGGAAAATGTTTGAGTAAGACAGTGGTTCTTGCGGGGCCTTTTGCGTGTGAAAGAGGGGCTTGCCTTGGAAAATTCGTGAAGCACAGGTGAATTTTCTGAACGGCTGGAAAGACATTAGCTTGTTATGCTCCATCATTACAATGCGAAGTCAAAACTGTTGCAAAAAGTTTTTTGTCAGATTCACGATTCCAGTCAATTGTTGCAGTTTCATTCTCGAAAAATTTGCGAGCATATGGTTTGACATCGTGTTACCATATGCCAAGAAAAGGAAAATGTTACATCGCGTGAATGAATGTGTACTTTGAGAATTATAATTTTTTCCAATTTTCTGAGTACGAACTGTTTTGAAGTTTTGATAAAGGATGTCACGCAATTCAAGGATTAATCGCTGGGCCATTGTTTCTCTGTGAGTTAACACCGGTGACATCGTGTGCCAAGTGAAGCAAATACTGGTCAGCTATGTGCAGAGCCAGATGGCGAAGAGAAATATTGTCACATAGTATGTTGCAACACATGTAGAGATGAGCCATATTTGTTTTAGAAACTGTTCATAGGCAGGTAAATGTCTACCCAGCTAATGACCAAGTATGTCAGTGGACAAT
>JAAUYG010088307.1_pt1 | contig 11992 bp, 10 predicted proteins | sample 7278091 | NCBI WGS metagenome assembly JAAUYG01 (sample SAMN14350201, study PRJNA611818) | marine sediment metagenome | isolation source: surface marine sediment (0.6m) | place: French Polynesia: Moorea | collected 2018-08 | reverse complement strand
GTGAGCCCGCAGAGCATCCACACCTTTGTGGTGTGGCTTCTCGTTTGTGAGAAGTACAGCGTCGTGAGGTCCCCACACGAAACTCGATCAGCACTTTCCTCTCCGCAAGAGCGACTGAAAGAACAGAAGACCAGTTCCAGAAGGATTGTATTGAAAAAAAAATTTAACCCATCTTTTTCCAACACACCAACCAATATTGCTGGATCAAAGGGAAAGTGTCTCCTTGGTTGTGGCTGTAAGCAATGAAGGATTCTTTCTCACTGTCTCGTTGAATACAGGCCAGGGTGGAGAGATGGATATGATCAAACAGTAAAAAGGAGTTCCATTCTCTCTAGGGTCAAAGCAATAACCCCTCTAGGCTTCTAGAGGTGGGTTTCTTTCGCTGGTTCGCACATTTTCTTTGAGATGGGGCAAATAGTTCTTGGAATTGTACATTTCTCGTCATTTTGTCCATCACCAGGTCTTGAGTACGAAAAGTGCAGTTCACCACAGATCATTCTGAATCACAGGGATGCTCCCTTAGATAAGTCATGGTGTCTTTGGTTTTTGCTGTGGATACTTAAATCAATTTAAACTTAGGCCTGTGGGAGAAAAGTCACAACAACAGACAGTTTTGCGGCCTAAACTTTGCATCAAAACAGCCAAACGATGCTTACTAGCGGATCCCCCCTTGCCCCAACGATTTTTTTCACAACCATGCAGTTTTAGGAAAAAAAAACCCCTATTTTGAGCAAATTTTGGACTCAGGCCCCCCACTGGGGTCAAAACTCTGTTGGGCCAACCGAGGATCCACCCCTGAATGCTACGCTTTGTTCAAGCATCACCCCGTTTGGGTGTAGAGCCTAAAAATCCTGCCACCTCAGATATTTCACTTTTAGTTTGACAGCCCTAAAGCCCCAAACACCTCAAAAACTATCAAATACTTTCTGCAAGACTTTTCAAAACAAACAGGCTCTTGGCATAGGCTTCAGCGGAAACGACTGCGCACCGACGATTCTTGTTTACAACACTTAACAGCTGGGCTACTGACGTTTTTCGCGCCGCTGTAAACAAGAGTAGAGTCGCACAGCAAAGAAAAACAGAGTTTTCATCGGGTTTTAGTGGCTCTGCCAGGAGCTGTCTGAAAGTTGAAACGTGTGAACGTCTGGAATCCGTTTGGGTTCTAAGTGGGTCAGAATAGGTTATTTTGATTCTAAAATCATGAATCTGCGCTTCCAATACAGACGCTTAAAAATGACTTTCAGGGTCGAAACAAGAATCTTGGACAGGCACATTCAGAAGGGGCCCAGAAGCACAAATGAGCTCTGTGTCCTGTTGTTGATTCAAAATCCCCATTTTGGACAATTCTGTGAAACTGTACGATTTTTTTCAGCACTTTGGTGCCAGGGGGCCCAGGTTTCCAAATGCAGTTGTGCAGGGGCATTTCTCTCTTCTACTCACTTCCGTGTCGCCCACCTCCGGGATTCATTATTCAAACGTGGAAATGCCTGCTTGTTTTTTTGCAACTTGCCACACCATGAAGTGGGGAGCAATACCCAGTGCCTTCAACTTCTGATTCTGTCCATTTTCAAGATTATTCATCTCTGTCCGTAGCGTTTAAACCGGAGTAGAATTGGATGCAACATGAAGGTAGACTGCAGTGAGTTCCGGCAATACGTACGTCACCACGAGGCAGGAACGTACTTTGTGTTTGTTTTCCTTCTGTACAGTACGGAAAGCCGCTGGAGTTATAACAGTTCCCCCCTTCCACCCGCCTTTTTCACCAACCTCCGAATTAGCGGTAAAAACATTGTTTTGAGTGCTACTTTAAGCCCAGTCCAGTGAAGAACGGAACTCTGTGTTCACAAAGCCTCAGCTAAGGTATCCAAAAAGCTAGACACATCTGCTTGGTTATGCTTTGGTCTTAATCTGAGGACTACTGAAATGGATTTTGCCACCAGTTTCCTGTGCATTGGGATGCAAGTGACAGACTTGGGTGTCCACTTTGTCACTCCATAGGTCCCAAATGGGCCACTTTGGCCATATTGGTCCATTGAAGGACCTTGGTCAGAAGAAAGGAAAAGGAAAATGAAGTGGAACAAGTGACGTTGGGACCTGTGTTCCAGTTTTTGCTGACGAACAGAACAACCCTGCCTTTGTTGCAACGAATCCAAATCCAAATCACCTGGAGAAATTGTCCTTGTAATTTGGCCTAATTTTGTCATCTGCCCATGAGGAAAACCATGTCATTGATGGATCCCCATTCTGGTCATTGATGGAGAAAAGTGCAAAGTTTGACAGGGTACTGTCACTTCTGAAACCAACATTTTCAGGTCAACAAAATGTAGGTCAGAGCTCCTAGTAGGATTCCGTGACCTGCAGCCGTTAGGTTGTCTTCAATCCGTTTGTTGATTTGCGGCACCAACCACTAGAAATCATCAGCGTTTTTCCTGGCACCCTAATCTCAAAAGAGTTTCCACACCAGAGAATCCGCGCCTGGAATGTATGTGGGCCTTCCTACTGAGAGGCTACTCGCTTCTAATTTTTGCTACCTCTCGTGCAGTGCAGAGGGGTACCAGCAGAAATTGCTATGTGCAAAAACAAGAATTGAGCAATTATTCAAGTTGATAGTTGGATACTTTTATCCGCGAGGGAACGCGACATTGGCAGTGCTATTCTTGGCGGGAATATTTGAGAATTGCCACCACCGATTCTTCAGTGGTCTGAATTTTCATCTGAGACGGGTCAAGAGCAAAGGAAGTGGACATTGGCTATTTGAATCATGAAAGGAACTTGGCAATTCAAACATTTCTGTTGGATATTTCTGTGGGGAAATGAATTGGACAGTTGCAAGTTGGATTTTTGAAGAAACAAACGAAGAATGTCTCACTTTTTCTCAAGCTATTTCGTGGCATGGATTTGAAACAAAACAAGAAAACATGGCAGTGTGAATCTTTGAACATAGCAAAGACTAGCTACCCACCCATTGTCCTTGTGAGTGGATGTTTTGATGAGCAAGTTGGTTCTGTGAATCCTTCAGAAAACATGAAATACTTGTCACCAACTGTTCACACTGTTGGATACCTTTCTGCGTGCACCTGTGGTATGAGACTCTCTGACACGTGACACGTGATTACCCATGGGGAATAACCAAACTGCAAGTGGACTTCGGCCACCACGCGGCAACAGGTCACAGCGTTACAAGGTTGGCACTTTTTGACAAAGAAATCCAACAGGTTCAGTTTCAGGATTCAGTATGGTTCCACTAACAAGTATGCTGGAAGTTTTGGCTTCACCCTTGTTGTTGTGGTTTCGCTTTGAGTGCTCTTGCAGAAAAGTTTACGGCATTCATGCAGAAAGCTTATTCAAACGTATTGCGACATCTGGGAGGATCTGTGTTCTGACAAAGGTTCTTTTGGTGGCAGAGTCGCGTTGTAACGTGTAAGCGTTAAGCTTTGTACTGCTGGTTTGGGAGCCCAGTTGAAGGATATGATTCTCCCTGTCATGTATGTAGTTCTGGTTCACCCTGTTCAAGGTGAATGCTTTGTTTTGGATTCTGATAACTTTTCTGTCACATAGAGGGTGACGTGCCCCAGGACGAAGGCTGAATGGCCCCTGCAATGAACACAACCTTTCTCAGATGCGAACCCACTGAGATCAGGGACACGGTGTTGGAACTCCAGGACACCAGGGGGCACAAACTGGGCTTGCTGTTCACTATAATCACACAGAATCTTTAGGGCCTACACACACACCATGCACACCCCCACACACACTCACTCTCACACACCACACACAGACTCATACACAATGAATGGTCAAACTGTTCACATTGTCTTCTCGAATGAGGACCAACAGAAACACTGTTTTCCTCAAAACTCGGTCCAATCCCAATCCACAGTATCAGCCTCTCTTCGTAAAATTGTGCATCCAGAATGCTCTGTGGAAACGACAAAAGACTTGCGCTTCTGGTTTTCACTGATGTTCGCAGCAAAAAAATCACTCACTTGTCTTTGCTGTGCTTTGCTTCTCGTTCTCTTTCTCTTCTGCACTTCACTTTCACTCTGTTTTCTCTTTCAGAACGCAATTCACAACTCACTTGCAATTTCTGTTTTCAGTCACAATATGGCACTCCTGTCACTTCTTTTCACACACTCGCAAACACGTTTACACGTTTTCAGCTGTTTCGACAAAATCTGTGCCGAACACTGAAGGTCCTGTTTTTGATCACACCCTCTGGAAACCCTGTATTTGGGGCGCACACCAGGCTCATTTTGACGAATGTGCATTGCCATTTGTTTTTCACCATTTGGGTTGCCAGACCACGTTCTTTGGAACCATGCTTTGGACGAAGCCCGAGAAGATATAGATCTTTTTGATTTTTCCAAGACCATTCAGTGTCACATGAAACTGGACAGGAAGCTAACAATGTGACTAGACCATTCGTCTTGACTTGATCATTGAATGTCACAGGTGGAAAGCTCACAGTGTGACTTTTCTCTATGCAGTCTGGTGCAGCCTCTGGAGGAAGTTATGGCTTGCCCTTTGGCTACAGTAGTGGCTATGGTAGTGTCTATGGTAGCGCTGCCGTAAGTTACGTTTTGTAATCACCGTGTGTGTGTCTTTCCTTTTCCTCCACAAAAAAGAGAAGGGATCCACACTGTGTTTAAACCTAAACAAAATGAACAACAAATGACCACACTTTTTCAGAGAAATAACCTTTTTCGTGTGAGGTTCAATTTTGTCTGAGATCTTTCTGGGTTGTTTTTCACCTCATCCTCTTTTTTGAAGATTTGGTGTTCAAGGCTTGTCACCAAAGATTTTTGCTAACTGTTAGATCTAGAATCATCTGGTTTGGCTCCTTGTTGACAACCCTCTTTTTCACCCTTTGGTCAAAACAGTGTGAAGTGTTTTTTACAGTTCTGGAAGAACAAAATCACTGCCTGAAACTTTTCCAGAAGTTGGAAGAATTAGAAAATTTTTACTCAGCTTGGAAAACACTGCATTGAGTTTAGCCTTTCTGATAAAAAGAAAAGCAGCGGAAAATGCTGGATGCCGTCGTCTGGCAGAAAAGAAGCAAAAACTCCTGTGAACTGCTTCTTGAGTGAAAGTCAGAATCTCAGATCGTATCCCTGAACACAGTGAAAACAACAAGCGAATTGCAGAGAACCACGTCTGAAATATGAAGTCCAAACTTGCCCCGACGAGGGACACTTATTCTCCAAATTCCTTGATTGCCACAAACCATTACTTCTGGGGTTAATTTTTTTACGTTTGAACTGATTTGGTCTTTCTTGGTAAGAATTTCACGGGAATTGTCCTTGACGTCGGGGAAATCAAGAGGTTTTTTTCAAGTCATGGTGTTCTTTAATGGAACCAGAAAATGACATTTCTCAGGCACGTGTCACTTTGTGCCACCTGACATAGGGGCAGTGTAGCAGGGATGCTTGCCAAAGTGCTGCAAGAGACAAAGCTTTTGAGTGAGTCCAGAACGTTGTTTGGCTGCTGCAGCAAACCCTTGTGATCGATTTGACATGAAACTGCAGATTCAGGTCACACAGGTTATCACCAAAAGTAAACCAACCTCAGTACACCAGAGGGGGATACATTCATCACAGTACAAGTACTTGACATGCCCTTTTATCCAGGTGTATCTTCGCACCTGCGGGGCGGCAGAGATCAAAGGTTTGCCGCCCGGGATCAAAGGCCTTTCACACTTTGCCGACGAACGGTACCGACTGGATCCTAAAGAAGCAGAGCGAGATTCTGCTGAAAGATTTTGTGGGTTGTCGGGCCTTGCCAAATAAATTGACGTCACTTTCCTAACAATTTCGCAGAGTACGGGGCAAGGAATATATGCCTTGACCCTCCAAAATCGGTGGTTTGACCCAACTTGAAATTGTGCCCTCAAAGTTCCCCATTTACATGTGCAGGCAAAAATGGCCAGTTGGCTTGGGCTTGGGGCTACCCAGGTCCACATTTCACTTTCCCACTGAAATCAGGCAGCAAGAACAAAATGAATGAAGGAATGAATGAATAGCAGAGTGGAGGGCGTCTCATCCTGGAATTGGATCATCTGGATCCACAGCTGAATTCTAGAGAGATTATCCAATGATGAAGGGTGGGTGTTTATTCTCTATCAGTCACCTGTTGAACGCAGATAGATCGCATCAATAACATATTCTGAAGTAGTCAGATTTCCAATCAGATTCTAATAAGCAGTGAAGGAATCAAGAGGGCCCCAGAGACCAAGATAAACCCACTGACTGGAGTTACAGCCCCTACAGGGGTCATTGAATTTCTGATAAATTTCTGATTTTCAGGCCTGGATGCCCTGACGAAAATCCTAGCTCTAGGAATTGTGCAATGCTTTCTGCAAGAAGTTTTTTTCTTTAAGTATCAGAGGAAGCTTCTCCACCAGATTGTTAATTTATTTTTGATTCAGCTTTCAATAAAATGCAGCTTTTTATCATAGCCTACATAACCAGGAAAAATCTGACCATTTAAAGGATGAAGGAAACCGTGTTCAGATGCTCCAACAACAACTCCCCAAAGGATAACTCACAATGGAAAACACTGTCCAATTGCGCATTGCAAAATGCAAAAACACAAGTTTTTCCTAAACTGACTGAAACCAGCTGTGATTTTACTACATGCAGTCAAAACTTGAACCTTGTTTTGGGGAAGCCCAAACTGCACAGTTATTACCTCTTGTGGCAAACCTCACAAACAACTGCAAAAAAAATATCAGGATTGGTTACCCGTGGCTTCCACCATTGGTAAGGCAATTTTGCATTTTGTGGCACATTCTACAACTCCAGAGGTGAATCCTGTCAGCTCGGTTCTGAGAAGAACCTGAATTGCGCTTCGTTTCAACCCAGATTTGCCAGAAAGATGAATGCTACGTTTCCATGTGTTTTCTTGTATGTAAGACAAAGAAAAATTAATAGCTGAGCGAAGTTTAAGTGGCAACAATCTTCAGTACACCTGTCAGGTACTCATTAACATTGGTGTACCCATACCCCTGACCCACAAATGCAGTAATTGCCAGGGATGTTTCATTGCCACAACCTTCGCGCGGAGTTAAAGTCGGCAGAAACATCCAAGATGTTGGACAACAAAAACTGAATAGAAAAATCCAGTTTCATGAACCACCATTCCCTTCCTTTTTCCTTTTCTTAAATGCTAATTGTACAAAGAGCAAAGAGAGTAAAGAAAAACAGATGAGAAGTGCAACCATTTGAGATCAGACACGAGCGCCTTTCGCATTTCTGCATTCACGTCTTCACGTCTCTGGCACATTGAGGCCCCATGCACACTGGATGCAACGCGTGACGCGACGCGACACGAAAAAATGGAGCCAAGTCCCATTTTGTTGCTTTTTGCATCATGCATTGCTGGTTGCCTGCAGTGTGAACAGTCCTGTTGCTACAATAGGATTTGCACGTGGTAATTTGCTTCGCTTCTTGCTTCTTGCGTCGCGCCTGGTGTGCATGGGGCCTGAGTCTGTCCCGTGGGTATTGGGAAGCACCTTGGGCGCTGTAGCACTGGGAAGTCGAAGTCCAGTGATAGAACCACAGTGAAGAGAGGCATCCGAAGGTCTTGAACAGGCTGACAAGTCTGATGTTCCAAGCACATTTGCTTACCACCAGAAATTACGTCAGGACATTGGTGTTTCAGTCCACTGGACAGCAAAAATTACTCCAGTCTGACCTATATGGACATAAAACTTGCACTTTAAGGTCAAGGCATTGAAGGTGAAGCTTTTCAACAGTGAAAATGACGACGTTTATACCCTTGAAATGTATCTCTGCTCTTTCGTCTGAACGTTGTCATAAAGCGCACGTTTTTGTTGGTTTATGCTCAAGGTAATTAGTTTGTGAGAACAGGCGGCTCGTAACTTAGATACCTGCACCTTAATTTGTATTTACTGCAACTGCAGTTACTTAGATACAGCACTTTCCTGCTGTAATTGCAGGCAGGAGGGTCTCAGGTTTGTCAGAGCCTGCAGACGTAAAAAACCCCTGGTCAGACACTGTGACTGTAGACCACACACCAAGACACTGAATATTTTCTTTGCCCATGAGTCCCTGTGTTAGGTCCTTTGGTGGGTGGTTCTTCTGTCCACAACACACGGGCGTTATATAACCCTTTCGTCGTGAGTGCTCAGTGGTCCATGATGGGGCCTAGAGACCTTAGAGCCAGGTTACCCCAACCAGACGGGTAGTCACGGGCAAATATATAGGTGCGCGACGTGTCAGTCCGGCGCTAAGTGGGCATATTCCAGCCAAGAGTCCAAAGCCAACTTTACAGTAATGTCTTGTCACAAATCACCTGCAACATTCTTTGGCAGAAAAGAGAAATTGTTCCAGGAAATGTCCTGCATAAAAGGCACTGCTTCTGAATCCAAAATCCCTTGTCAGTTTTGAGTGTTGTTGCACAACTACTTTGCTCAAGGACAAGTTCGTGCGCGTGTACTGCTTTGAGTACGCATCTGTTTGTACGTCACAGTGCCTTGCACACGTTTTACTCTTCTGCCGTTCTTTTGTTAACAAAAAAAGAAAAAAGACGAAGAAAGCAAAAAGGGGGAAGATAAAGAAGGGATGAATAATGGAGGGTGAAATGGTACAAATAGCGGTGGAAATACCTGTGGGTAATTGCAGGGGTGCGGAGATAAAAGCCCAGCCGCCCTGATCAGGTGAGGCGCAGTATTCTCGCGCAGGTGCGACCAACTAACGGTGAGTTGAACCGTGTACGACGGTGGAGCAGTAAACAAAATGGTGGATCTTCAGGCAGGGCCACACCAAGCATGATTTGCGATGCGAATTCGCATCGCGTTCTGTTGTGTGTATGAAATTCAATCAGTGTGGCCACACCAGTGCGAATTTGCATTGCTATTGCAGACTGCAAAAAATATCAACGCTATTTCGCATCGTGCCCGGTGTGGCCAGGGCTATTTAAATTTCCCTCAGCAGATTCTGTCATGAACAGACAAAAGTCAAAAGCAGCAAATAGTTTCTTACGGTATGGGTCAAGCAAAGAAACGGTGGATCCGACACATCTGGTGTGGCATTTCCCGCACCTTTTTCCCCCTGACTGCATTTTTGTCGTCAGGCTGAGACGGATGTTCATTTGATAAGTGTCTTTGCCAGTTTCCTTTGTGCAATTGTGACGAGCCAGTTCCCCACTCACCTGTGTGCGCAGTGAAAAGTAATGATCAGTTCCCACCTCTCTCTCCAAATCTGTTGCCCTTGGCCAAAATCACATTTGGAGGAAGGATTCTTCCGCTGCAGGTCTTGACCTTTAACGCTCAAAGCATTGAAACCAATCTCAAATCCTGAGCCAGAGGTTGCAGTTTGACCCCAACGGTGCCATTTGTGCCATCGTGGTCAATGCAGTATTTAGGCAAACGGTATTTGAAACTAGGGATTGAAGTTTATGTGGCAGAATCTGCTCTGAAATTGTGGTCAGTTTTTATTGCATTTCAGGGAACTTTTGACTCTTTTGCCACAAAACTAACTCAAATCTTTTTGAATTGCCCTTAAAAGTAAATGTTTCTCTGGTTTCTGCCACCATCCTCAAAGGTGTGAAAGCTACACAGATCACTCCATATTTCTCTCACTGAGTTATCCGGCGAGAAGCATCCATTCTGGATACAATGTAGCCGAACCTGGATGTCTGTTTTTTGCAAAAAGTCATTTTGTTTGCGTCAGTAACGGCTAACACAGCAGTCCTGACACCAAGATGTTGCAAGCCAGGCTCGTCACACTGTGCAAATTGTTGTTTGTCCGCCGCCATTCAGAACTAGAGATTTAGCACTGGTGCACTGGAGCATCGCACTAAGCTGCTGTCCTTTCTGTGACCATGCAGAGCATCTCCCAACCAGTATCATATAATGACTTCCCACTCAGCTTTGAACTTTTAGCTAGGCAGACAAAAGCCTCCATTAATTAGTAAGCAGCCTTATCAAAATAATGGTTTCATAGTGAAGACCCTAAAGACTACCTGCGGCAGCAAAGAAATGACGCAAAAGTGGATGCAGGGCTACCAACCCCAACAACATTTCAGACCCTGGTGCTTTCCACAGAACAATGCTTTAGATGACAAATGCAATTCAGTTCGCACAGGCCAAAATCGTGGATGTGCTCCAGGACCACAAGAAACTGTTGAATTTCGGTTTAAAAAGAATCATTTGCCTGTTCCCTGCAACAGAGACCCAGAAGTCTACGATATACAATTCATAACATGTTCACCGGAAACCACATGTTGAGAATACTTGCATTGTACTGATAAGCTGACTCAGTGTTGTTCCGAGCATTGTTCTATCCAGACGGGAAGATGGGTTTACGGTTTACCTTCCTTCGTTATCATGATGTCGCGTATTTTCGGGATCCAGCAGGAGTTTCTGGCCACACACACAGAAATAAAAGAGCAGGCAAAGCAGTTGAGGTTTTTACCAAAAAACAACAAACCTTGTTGTTTTCTCGTGAGATGGCCATTTTTGTGTTTTGGTTCAGAATTTGTTTCCCTGGGTGTCTTTTTCTGGGCTCACTGCAAACCATACAACTTTTTGTCACTTCCCCCAAGCAATCTCAAACAGGGCCAGAACACCTGTGGGAATTGAAAGGCACCAAGGATAGTCTAATCATGGAAAGGAAAAGATTCTTGTCCATTTGACGGTCACTACCTTCAAAAAAATCTTTCTTTGGGCGGAAAGACCACCTTCCTTTTTCAACCAGAACAGAACCCAACTGACCTATATACTTGGTATCCTTCCTCTCAGCAAAGATACTGAATGTATTGATGGCAATGATTTAATGTGGATTTATTTCCTTGTGAATGCTGTTTTTTATTCATTCCTGCAGGTACATTCCAGAATAGCCAATTTTCCACACGAGTAATTTCACCATTGATTTTAGATGGCATAGACATTTCGAACTGAAGGAACCCTTTTCGCAAGTACTGCTCACAACCGCTTGCGAACAATTTGCCTGTTGATGTACACCTTCTGAGAATAAAACCTGGTACTGAAAAGAACAGGGCGAGTACTTTCTGGTTGAATGAGGCAAGTTGACTGGTTCTGCAGATTGAGGCAAGCATTGATTTATTCTGTTTGTACTGAGATTTATGTTGTACTCATCAGGTGCACTTCAAAGCACTGGGAAGAAAAGATCATGATTTATAGGAAAAGGAATCACAGAATCTGCGAATTGTTCCCCTGTTTTCAAAGGTGATTGTCGAGTTCGCAAGGGTACGGGCAGCCAGTTGGTAGTGGTCTGTGTAACTAAATATCCTGGAGGTGAGAGCTGACAGTAGGTTTTGTAGGGTTCTGCTAAAGCACGCAGCTACTGGCAGTTAGGGGTACTCTGTACTCCTGGCCTAGCTGTACTTAGGGTGTGTGTGTTTGGGTTTTAGGTGTGGTCAAGCCCTGTTTATACTCATCATGATCAAAGGTCTCTTAACAACAGATATGGGGTTGCACTGACTGATCTGTTTTTGGTGTTGCAGATAAAGTGGTGAAGTCTCTGAAGAGATTATTGCTTTCATATACTTTTTGTATGGTGGAGGCAGAACCCACAACAAGGCCGCTTCTCAGGGTGCAGGCCGCGTTGCGAAGCTTGGGTCACAGGATCATATTTTGGGGGAGGGGTGCTTCCGCGTCTGTGACGATGACAACAACAACAACTACAACGATAGCAATGTAACTGTTTTTGGTCTCTGTGCTGAGAGCGGTCTGAAAACCTTTTCTTGAGCCAAAATCTGCCAGGAACAAGTCACAGTGCAAGGAAACAAATGATATGGGAATGATGACCACGATAACAACAAAGGCAATGGCCGGGAAGATGACAATGATGCCTTCAGGGCTCAAGGACAATGTTCTGCTGTGCATCACAGCCCAAATCAAGAATTATAGGTTCCGTGCCCATGAAAGCACCGTCCAGGTCTTTGCCAGATCAGAATGATTTTCCTGACCCCAACCCCGCGCTCACACCGAAGACCAAGAGTTTATTTC
>JAAUYG010003281.1_pt1 | contig 11992 bp, 15 predicted proteins | sample 7278091 | NCBI WGS metagenome assembly JAAUYG01 (sample SAMN14350201, study PRJNA611818) | marine sediment metagenome | isolation source: surface marine sediment (0.6m) | place: French Polynesia: Moorea | collected 2018-08 | reverse complement strand
TCATCGTTTTGAAAACGATTTTCGAACACTGATATGTCAACGCAATGGTCGATTAGATGGTCCAGGGCATGCTCGAAGGTACCAGGAATAATTTGCTCGTCAAACGCGACTGGGATAAACTTTTTCTGCTTTCGAGAAAAATCTTTGTAGTGGGCCACTCAATGCTCCTTTTGAAGAACTGAGAGGATTTGGGAGAGATAATGTGGCTTTAACACAGCAATGATCTGCTTTAAAGGGTTTTTCTACAGCCTCAACGGTTGAGCTGAGACGCGCAAAACGTGCCAGCGTTTTCGCGTCGATTCCAGCATGAGGTTATAAATCATGTTTTCATTCGGAATAAATTTGGCATTTTTATATAATTAATTCCAAATCTCATTTATCAGTATTTTGCCCGCCCCTCATTTTAACTCTATGCTCTACAAGTAGCCCCATAGTCACTGCCGCTAAAATAATAAAGAAGGACAAAATCCATAATGTTAGAGATACTTCTAATGATTTTGAGTATAGATAAAATAAAAAACACAAAACCGATGCTATGCAAATAAACTCTAGTCCTATAAATATTCTTTTTTTATACGAATAGGTGGTTTTGCGTCTAAGTTTTCCCTTATGAAGCAAATATTCGACATAAATAATAAAAGAAAACAGAATAATAATGTTTAGTATGCCTATTGAGGCCTGTATAAACTCATCGAATGGAAAGATAAGTCTTGCTGCAAAATTAAAAAGAATACTACCAAAAAATATTGCAACCAAAATATATTTATGAGGCACCTTTTTCATTGTGATATTTATAACGATTCTGCTTTGGGGCGGCATGACCTTCGCCGTCCCCAGCAGCAGCTGGTTATGTGCTCATTTTTTCAATAGTTTTATCAAATCGGCTCAATGCTTTTATAATTGAGTTCGGCCCTAAAGCCAAAAACACACCTAAAAGGAAACGGACGGATTGGCTTACAAGGGGAACGATATAATTTGGTTTTTTCTGCAAGTGCTCAGGGATATCAGAACTTAGAATGTCATATTCAATGATCTGACCGGCGATATGAATTAATGCAGGCAAAGCAAATATAGCGACGTAAATACCAATAACCCTCAACGCACCTTTTTGGAAATTTTCTGATATTTCGAATCTCTCAACAATACTTTCGTTAGAGCGAAATAAAAGTTTTGATATATTCTCGCCTTTAAAGATAAGAATTAGCCCTGAAATAAAATAAATAATCGTGCCCAAATATAGGCTCCAATTACTAAACCCATTTAATCCATTGATTCCTACTGAAGATGCAATTGAAGAAAGCCCAAGCACAAAAATATAAATGCCCAGAATCTTCAAAGCAATTGTTACAATCTCATTTATTCTCATAAATTAATCCACATAACGCCGGCTATTACCAGGGAGGGCCGCTTGGCGGCCCGTATCTGGTACAGAGCCTTGTTATGCCTCTATTTGTACTTTAAATTTCTTGGCATTGTCCTTATCAAAAAACACCGTAATATTATCTGTCATGCCCATACATGAATCATCTTCATATATTTGCATTGCAGATATAAAAACTTCTCGATTATCATCAAAGCCTAATATTAAATCCTGCGGGTAGTGTATTTTCCGCTTGAATAGACCTGACTCTTTAACCCACGACCAAGCAATCTTTACATCTTTAATTTTAGTATTTAGAAAATCAGACCATCGGCTTACTTTTGTAACATCAATAGATTGGTATCCTTTTGATGTAGGCAGGCCGTTTTTATCAGGTGATATTCCATATTGGTAAAACTCACTACCCCACGAAATAGCAAAATAGGAATTATCATCGGTCAATAAATCCAATCCGAAATCGAGCGAATCGAACCGATCGTCAGAACTCCACCAATCTACTGTATCTTGATAGTCAATTTCGTAATATCTTACTCGCACGATTCTTTTACCTATAAGATCGCGAAATTGATTCTCGAAGTTGTTTTTATCCATTATCGTATAAGGCATAACGACCGAGCTGAGACGCGGAAAACGCGCCAGCGTTTTCCCGTCGATTTCTCCAGCGCCAGGTTATGCACTTAGTTTGCTTTTAAGTAATTGCATAAATCGATATTGATCTGAGAGACCACTAATTATAACCTTTTTTCCATTTTTAAAATGTAAAATAAAGTATCTTAACCCAAAAAATTGATTTCTATCTTTTGAAACTATGCCTTCATCTTTAATGAAGAGGATATCTTTTATAGAGAAATTTTGTTGTCTGATAAAAAAACTTCGAATGTTTAATTCATTATCTTTTATTTCATACCTGACCGACAGAATATAAAAAATAAAATATGAAACCACAGCGGATAAAAATACCATAAACCAATCAAAATACGTCAAAGTATCGATTGGGAAACCATCTTGAGCAAATAAGTATAGCTCATAAGCGTTAAGACTTATCCATAGTGATGGAAAGAAAAAGCGAGGAAACCAATCAATTCTACTAACCATTCCGACATGCCCTTGTATTTTTATGTATATCTAAGGCTTTGTTGAGGTGCATAACGCCCCGGCTTACTGGTGAGGGCCGCGAAGTGGTCCGAATCCAATACAGCCGGATGTTATGTCGAGGACCAATTATTCATTAGGGTTTCTATAATCTTTTTCCTATCACTTTTTGTAAAGTATGCGAGCGTCAAACGAATCGTCTCATCTTTCAGTATTAAGTCATGAGTATTTCGGAAAATCCAAGCTTTTTTAATCGCACTAATATCAGAGTATATAAATTTTTTTGTTTTTATGGGAATTCCTCTTTCCAGAGTGATTTCACTATTTGTTAGTTTTACAGTTCGCTCAAATGGTAATGCAAATATAACAGCTTCGACAAACAGCCATGGTAATAGAATCGGAATTATCAAATACCAAGGATTACGAGATACATATTCCCAAAATTCCGGGTCACTCAATTCTCCCCTGTGTGTATATAGTTCAAATGCGATAAGAATAATTAAGGGAATAATTATGCTGAACAACACCTTGTTTTTAGAGAAATGAAATATTTCCATGGTAAATTTTTACGACATAACGTTAGAGTTCACCGGCGAGCTTCAGCGAGTCCAGCGAAACGTAGTGAAGCGATGGTGAAACGATTTGTTATCTCTTTAATTTCTATAAGTATCTATATCTATACTGGCCTGTACTTCATGCAAAAAATCAATAACATCAGTTTCAAAGCCAATAATTGGTGTCGATTTAGATTCGTCGGTTGTGATCCAGAGAACAACCTGCAAATACGATTCAAGATTGAACTTCTGTTTTGCTTCTATAATTTTTTCTGTATAGGGCTTTATAGTTTTTATAAGTGAAGAAGACATCTTATATATATCAACAATCTCATTTTCTACCGTTTCAGTAGATAATTGCCAGTATGTTTTTTTAGGAATAGGATAGGCTTTTTTCTTAGCCTTAGTTGGAGCCAGGCCAATAAAATTTGATAATTCATCTGGATCAAAATCATCGCCTATCAATGCAAAATATACTCTTCCTTCGTTGCTCATTTTATCATTTCTTAGGAGATAACGTCTTGGCTTTGTGGTGAAGGAACTGAATCCACAACAGCCAAAGGTTATACGAAATTATTTAAATTATTTAAATTAGAGTTATATAGAGAATTTAATAACTAAGTGCAAATTTTGCAGGCTATCTTCATTTTAAGATTTACAATCAATTATTTTTAAATTTTGCTTTCTTTCTTAGCAAATAAAATATGTATAAAATTCCAATGGCTATCGACTCGAATACTATTCCTAAAACAACTTTATCGAGAAATATTAAAACCGTTGAGAATATGATCACAATTAATGCGCAAATAATAAGTACTGGAGAATCTTTTTTCATTTTTTGGTATAACATATATATTATCAGGCTGCTGTTTTATAACGGGAAACTGAAAATGAGACACTTTTGCCAAATGCGTGTATCGAATTTACTACGGCTCTAATCTCCATACAAAACGAAGCGTTACAGATTATCAACAATATTCTCCGTTGGAGCCAACCATCATAAATAGCCGCTTTACACGCTTATTATCGAATTATCATGCTGCATGATAATTCCGGAATAAAATTATCTTGAGACACTTTTGATCCTGCGTGTCATTGAGACAGTCGTCATTGCGACGGGTGCGGGAGCCGGCGGAGGAATGATATATAGTGGTAAGTTTACCCCATCAGAGCATGGGGTGCAACTGGATAATCGTACAACAACAAGCGGTTAGGGATTTCCGGCCACGTTCTGCCAAGCCCGCTGGGGTTGGCTGCGGCTGTCCATTGGATAATGCAGTGGAAATCTATCGGGTTGGGGCACGATTTCAGCCAGTTGTTAAATCGGTACTGTCATAATGCTTCCGCCATTGAGCGGAATGGACCTGTCCTGTCATTGAACCTGTCATATCTGCTGAAATCGTACGTGCGAATCCATCAAGCCCGCATTTTGGGTAGAAATGCCTTCACCTACCCCGTCTGTCGTGCGGGCACTAAATGGCTTCGACGACAAACGATCCGGACCTTGAGCGCCTGCTTACGCTCGCCGCCGATGGCGTCCCCGTGCGTTTCGGTATGGAGCGCCCTCGAAGGCATAAAGATAGTCGGGGTCACAAGCTTTCAGCGTCTCCGTTCAACTCATGGAACAACGATCGAAATTGCTTGCTAAGCTTATGATTGGGCGCATAGTTGACCAGAGGGGTGGCATTCTGGTGCGACTCGCGAATGACCACCGAATGCGATATACGGGTCTGTAGAATGGGCAGCCCCTCGGCGGTAAGCTCTGAAACCAGTGCTTTGGGTAAATTGGCGCGCTCCTGAAAGTGATTGACGATAATCCCCTCGACACCCAATTCTCGATTGTGGTCTTGCTGGACTTCACGAACCCGATCGAGCAGCCGATACAGTGCGCGTCGCGAAAAATCGTCACAATCAAAGGGAATCAGACAGCGGTTAGCGGCAATGAGGGCCGAAAGGGTATAGAAATTGAAAGCGGGCGGTGTATCGATGTAAATGGCATCGTACTCACCCAATTGGTCCAGGACATCTTTCAGTTTTCCGATTTTGTATCGTGATTCCAGGCGCGACATCAGTTCGCCGAGCGCATCATGCGCAGGCAGTATTGATAGTTGGTCGATCGGCGTGGCATGGACGTAGGCCTCGACCTTTTTGGAAAACCAGACAAAACTGAGGGTTTCCTGGTAATAGTCCGCCAATGTCAGCTCAAGTGAATCCGCTTCATTGCCGAGCAGATATTGCGTTGAGTTGGCCTGGGGATCCAAATCGACCAATAAGGTCTTCTGGCCGCTGGCAGCGCTGAGCGCCGCCAGATTACATGCAATCGTCGTTTTGCCAACACCGCCTTTCTGGTTGAAAATCACCCTGCGCATATTCATTTCCTAATGTGTTTGGTTGAAATTGGTATCAAGCTACGGGAACCTTCGGATTGGTCAAGTTCCCGTATCGCAAACCTGTCCAAGATACAAGGCGCCCGCCAGACTGCAAAAAAAATGTGGGCGGTCATTCAACGATTAGAATTGCGTCTTCCGCTGATGAACCCGCGTTCGCCCCCATGAGCGATCGGCCGCCCTGAACTACGATTCGGGTGAAGTGAATATCGTATCCCACGCAGGGTCCTTTGGTCGGGCAATCCGCTTGAACCGAGCCGTCCATCGCTATCTGGAAGCGCTGGACCGGGCCGCCAAACCAAGACGAGGATTTACCCAGGGATTGAAGGGTCCCTAAGTCGTCCTTGGTTAGATCCGGTCCTGGAGCGCCTGCTTGCGCTCGTCGCCGATGGCGTCCCAGTGCGTGTTGGTCAGCGCGCCCTCGAAGGCATAGAGGTAATAGCAGACCGGCAGGGTCTCGTTCGGGTAGAGGGCCCTGATCCGGCGATGGGCCTCGACCGCGCCGGCGGCCCTGAGGTCGCTCTCGCCATGGATGCCGGCCGCTTCCAGGCGCGAAGCGATTTTCTTCCCGATGTTCTTCAAATCGGTGAGCTTTCGATTAGATGACATAGCTATCCTCGTATTCCGCCGTGGGGGTGAAGGTCTGAACCACGTCCAGATGGATGCCGTTGGGGTCCTCGACGCAAAAATGGCGCTGCCCCCAGTCCTCCGAGCGAAGATCGAGCACGACCTTCAGACCCTGCTCCCGGGCGACGGCATAGGCCGCATCGGCATCTTCGACTTCCAGACTGAAAATCACCCCCCGGCCTTCGTAGGCCGGGTGGAACATGGCCGGCTGGGTGGGCTGATCGGGAAGCATGAAACCCACCTGGATTCCTGATGCGGAAGCCAGATGGAGATACCACTCGTTTTCGAAGACAACGGCGAAATCGAAATGCGCCGTGTAGAAGGCCTTGGCCTTCTTCAGGTCAACAACGATAAAAACGGGAAACGAACTGTCGGCGGATATCATTGGCACCTCCCTTCATGTAGGTGTTCCGAACGGTTGTCCGTTATCATAACCGTTCACGACAACATCCATCTTCCCCGTGGCCAAATCATAGACCAGTCCGTGAACGACAAGGGATTCGGGGACAAACGGCGAGCCGGTGATGGCGGCGACCTCTTTTTTTACGGCTTGATGAGGGGCCTGGAAAGCGTGAAGCCACTCGATCAGGTTCTCACGCAAAGGTTCACCGATAAGCGTTTTCACGGCTTCCCATTTGGTGGCCGGCAAGGTTTCCTGCATATTCTCTATGATGGTGTCGATCTTCTGATGCGCAAGCGCGCATCCGCAGTCGGTATGCATGATGACGGCCACCTCTTTAAAGCCGGCCAGATGAATGCCCACCGCCAGCGAACGGCTATCGCCTATGCCGCCTACCGTTCTGATGATGCGTACCTGCGATTGGCTTTCACCCTTGGCATTAAATGGCCGTATGCCAGCCGCTTCCAAATTAATCCGCGGATCCATGCAGGTGACAACAGCGTAGGGGCATGGCTGTCTCTGCACCGGCATGGTTTTGGGCTCGACCCGTTGCTGGAACTGAACATTGGCCTCACAGATGGCTTGCAACCATTTCATGGCGGGCACCTCCAAACGTATGGGTTGACGGATCATCTCGAATGATGACGATAGCAGCCCATAGCGTTTAGAGTTAACTCTAGGTCAAGCCTTTTCTTTCAGGGTGGGAGGCTCCCCGCCTTTTTTGCAAATTTCGATCTTTTCCCTGATTTTCTGCTGGTTAAATATGAGTTCGCGCATCTGTGCCTCGACCCGCCGATGATGGTTTTCGAGCAGTTTCACACGTTCGTCGATGGTATGCTCGCCCTGCCGGCGCAAGTCGGCGAATGTCCTGATTTCGTCAAGGGGCATGCAGGTCGCTTTCAACCGCTTGATGAAAGCGATCCAGATGACATCCCTTTCCGAATAATCGCGGTGTCCTCTGGCATCGCGGTCGATACTTGATATGAGACCTATCTTTTCATAGTAGCGTAATGTATGCGCGCTCAAACCCGTGAGCCTGGAAATGGTTTTTATATTCATCCGACGTGCCATCCCTGTTGCGATATCCGCCCGTGCAGGCCGCGCGTGCCCCCCCCTTGCGTTGCGTCCCTAATTCAATCCCAGGCCGACAACCAGCCCCACGGCAATCCCCAAGCCGATAAATATGGCCCCGATGACAATCCCCACCGCCAGGTTCTTTGCAGCCAGTTCCCGGGAGGTGTCAAACGGGGTCATTCGGTCGAAGAGTTTATAACCCAACGCCATGAAAACCAGCGTCAGCAGGGCCCCGCATACGGCATACATAAAATTCAAGGCGGCGATTTTCAGTTCCATCCGTGCAGCACCTCCGTGATCAATTCGATTTTTTCAACGTAGCCGATGGTCTCTCGGCTGTGTTTGCCGGTAACCTGCGGCAACTTTTTTTCGATCGACGTCCATAAATTGGGGTTCAGGCCGTCTCGGGCGGCCACCTTCTGGGCCTTGATGATGTTCGCCTTGCCGGCGTTGAAGGCCCCGAAGGTAAAATTGAGCCGGTCGCGGAATGGCCGTTCGGCCTTCCAGGTGTTCCAGAGTTGCCGATCGTAGTAGATCCCCGCCGCAATGTTCCAGCGCGGCTGGTAGCGTGTACCCTTGATGATGGGGTGCTTTTGACGGATCTCCGCAAAGGTTCGCGGCATGATCTGCATCACGCCGACCGCGCCCACGCGGGATTGGGCGTCGGCCTGCAGGCGCGACTCGGCCACGGCCTGGGCCTTGAAATGCCGCCAGTCGAAACCCGGGCCGAAATAGCGCTTGGTATACTTGGCAAAATACGGATCGAATTTCTTGACGCGATTATAGCGTTCGAAGGCCTTGACCGGTGTGCCGACAACGAGCGTCAAAACGAAAAGGGCCATCGTGCAGCAGGCCAACCGTTTCCAGCGGTGTCCTGTCCCGGCCTTCCGCATCAGAGCCACCGGCGAACGCGTGATTTGTAGGCTCTGTAGGAATCGCCAAACTTGTCCTCCAGGTAAGCCTCTTCCGGGACGACGGCCTTGCGATCCAGTATGAACCATAAACCGAAGCTGGCCAGCAGAAACCAGATGGAGAGCTGCCATATGGATACGGCGGCCAGGATGAGTACCAGGGACAGATACATGGGATTGCGCGAGATGCGAAAGGGGCCGTCTTCGACCATCTTCAGCGCGGGTTTGCGCGGATCGACATGGGTGCCGGACTTCACGAAAATCAACCAGGAACCGACCGCCATCCAGACGGCGAACAGCAGCAGCGGCCAGGCGATCAAATGCCGCAGCCCAAGGTACCCGCCGCCGATATCGACACCCAGCCAGCGCTCCAGGGCGCCGGCGCCGATCAGAAAAGCGAAGAATACCAGCGGTGGCATGACCTTCACCCCGGGGCGATCACGAGTGGTCTCTTTGCGCATCGCGTTGTCCCTTTCGCGCTTAAGTTCCCGGCCGGCGGTCTTCCCCGCGGCCGTCCAGGCGGTTCAAAGCCATCGCCCCTACGGGACCATCACCAGAACTTCCACCACGGCTTGGCTTTGGATGGGGAGGGCGGTTCGTCACCGCCCCCCAGATAGGTGAGGCCGGGATACAGGGATTCGACCGTGTCCTCATCCCACGCCTCCCCGGAGGGCTCCCGGGGAAAGTCGGCCTCGCGGGCGGTCCGTTCGCCCCATCGCGCTTCGAGCGCATCGGTGACCGCATATTGAAAGCCCTCATAGCAGGGATCGTTGCGGTCGAATCGAACCCGCCCCAGCGTGTTGGGATCTTCGAGGGCGGCCTCGTAGACGTTTCGGCCCATCGAGATCAGGGTGGCACGAAAATCCGTGAAGGCGTCGTCCGAGCATCCCCCGTTCAACACGTAGGCCGCCCCCCAGAGCGGCCAGGTGTAGGCCTGCGCATCGAAGCGGTCAAAATGCGCGGCGAAGTTTTTGAGGTCGTCATCGGAAAGGGCCGAAAGCGCCTGCTTCAAAAGCGCGCATTTTTCATCCATGACGCCGTGGGCGTCCTGATGAACCCCCTCGATGATATCCCAGAATCCTGTTGCATCCATTGGCAGTCCTTTCGATTGAATCCCATGGCACCCGCGGCTGTTTGATTTCTAAAAAACAAGCGCCGTCGAATCGCCTTTCCGAAAAGGGGTGCCCACCTGAAACCCGCGGGCCTCACCGCCCCCGGGCTACCACTCGACCACGTTGCCGTCGTCGAAAACCATGCCGGAAAAGGCCTGGCGATGGTTGATGAAAATCTTGTGCAAGGGTATTCCGGTCCGGCCGGACAGGCTTTGGGCCAAGGTCCGCAGCATGGTGCCGATCATGTCCGGAGCATTGAAATCGGGTGTGAGCAAATCCACCAGCACGGAGTGGGGGCTTTCGGGCTGAAATTCGGGGGCGCTCTCGCCCTTGGCGAAATGCCCCGGCTCGAAATAGTCCCAGGTCACGTGCACGTGCTCCAGCGGGATCTCGTTTCCTTTCGCGAAATCCCGGGCGATGCCAGTGATGACGGCCGGCACGTCCAACGGCGATTCAAATGGCAATGACTTGATGTGAATAAATGGCATGCCCGGCCTTGATTCAGCCATTGGTCCTGAAAGGATGACCAAGATAAAAAGCTTTTTTTGAAATCGGTCTTCAATATCCCACAGGGATGCGGCTAAGTTTTCTGAGCTGATGGGTGCTGTAATCGAACTGGTAAATGCCGTCTCGGGCGCTCACGATCAGGATGCGATCGTTGGGAATGACATCATAACCATTGATCGATTCGATCGTTTCCAAAAGTTCGATTTGTTCCGGATCGTTGGCATCGAAGACCTTGAGACCGTGCCTGCCGTCACAGACAAACAGCTTTTTGCGATCAATCCCCAGTCCCCAGGGGTTTCCCATGGTGTAGCTTTTGATCAGCAGCGGCGCGGTCGGATCCTTGATGTCGTAGATATGCAGTTCATTGCGCCCGGTTCGGCATTGGGCCTGGCTGCGCAATGTGACATAGGCATAGCCGTCTTCGACGACGATTGGATCACAGGAGTAGACATGCCGATACTCGCTGAGAAAAGCGGGATTTTCCGGCGCCTCGATGCTGTAAATCAGCATTCCCAGCCGTGTCCCGAAAAACAGGAGATCTTTATAGGAGAATATGGTTTCGATCCCCTCACCCACCTCGACCGTTGCAACGAGTCGGGGCTGACTGCGCTTGCTTAGATCGAAAATATGCAGGGTCGTCTCGGAAACCGCATACATGTGCTCACCGGCGATGGTAAAGCGGGCCATCGAACCGGACTTGCCGGTGGATGTGGCAGGCGCATAAGAAGACATCGTCGTGCATCCACCAAGCAGCAGGAGCGCGAAACCGAGAATCAAGGTTGCGGCGGCTATTCCCTTGGATTTCATATTGGTCACCTCCTCTGAACGGGTCGCCAACCGGATACGACGCCCTTGCTTTTATCGACGCGGGCCGGACGGAACACCCGGGCCTGACCGCCGTCGGCCGCTTCCAGATTCGGCCGGTTTTGATTGGGGTCGTAGGGGAAGACGTCCTCGACCCTTTTGATCAAAACGATATCTTCGGGGTGGATCGTCAGGGCGAAGACCAGCAGGTCCACATAGCTGTCGGCATAGAGAAAGCTCCCCTTGATAGAAAGATCGGTATTGCCCGGAATATTGAGGAAGCCTCGAGCGACCGGATTCTCCGGGTCGGTATTGTCAAAGATGTGAATTCCCTTGTTGGGCTCGTTGACGTATAGGTACCGGTCCTTGACGTAAATCTTACCCCTTTTCTTGATCTCGCGCGGTGGCTGGATCTCGACCGCTCCCCTGAAGTCCTCCCAGGACATGTATACCGGCTCATGGGAAACGTATCGGGGGGACGATGCCGCCCCGGCGATGACGCACACCAGAACCACACCAAATTGCAGGGATTTGGCCGGCAGCGCCAGCCGCATGTTGGATTCTCGCGCCAGGAACCACAGTGACAGCGGCATTACCGACAGGGCCACCAAATCGGTCGGGTCCGGCCACAGGAATAGCGGCACCGCCACCGCGGCAAACAATTTCTCGACCATTTGTGAAAAATGGGCGCTCAGATTGATGCCCGCAAAGAGGCCTCCGACCAGTGCGTAGCTCAATACAAGGCCGGCGCGCGTCTTCACCCGAAAACCGAAGGCCACCACGACGGGGACGAAGAAAAGGAAGGCGAAATCGCTCAGTTTGCCGGTAATGGTACGGGGCAGGAGGTCCACCCATTTCAGCACGTGGTCGTTCACCACCATGAGCGCCACGGCGCAAAGTAAAAGGGGCGACGTCAAAGTTCGCTTGATCTTGCGGGGCAGCAGCTCGTTCATGAGATCATCTCCTCGCTTTGCCATGTCATTTTCAGGATCCGGCCCGCTTCTTCTTAAATTCCCTTTGGTCTCTGGTAATTACCGCCCCTCCCCATTTGAGGTGGCATTTAAAACCAGTGAACGCCGTAAACGCGATTGCGGAATTGCCACGGCGGCGTGGAACGCACCTGTTCCTCGGCATAGACTTTGA